>ERZ1066133.6-NODE-6-length-215331-cov-23.141103_pt1 | contig 215331 bp, 187 predicted proteins | sample MGYA00382780_ERZ1066133 | MGnify/ENA primary metagenome ERZ1066133 (study PRJEB33369, sample SAMEA5778363) | biofilm metagenome | biome: Industrial cooling water; feature: Water cooling tower basin; material: Biofilm | place: United Arab Emirates | collected... | reverse complement strand
AACACACTTAAATAATTTTTCCATGACTGCTTGATTTAGTCATAGATATCGTTTGGCTATAACCAGTGGCGGATTTTGAAAACGTCATTGTCCACCGTGACCAAACGTAGTAGCGAAGATAGATCTTTATACTTACTCGTCGCCCGCCATTGGTTATAGCTTTTGTTGGCCGCTGTGCACATCACCTACTTTTGATTTTTAAGTCTTTACTTAATTCTCTGTCGGTTGACAATTGTCCGCTTAAGATAAGTCCTTTTTCAACCAAAGGGACTAAAACAACTAATCTTGTATCATACTTAAGAGTCAAGTAATAGTCCGCTGTGTCCAACTGTGTTAAGGATTCTCCATTTTGATATAAATTGTATGAATGGAAAAATCCTTCATCCTTTAGTAATCCTTTAGGTTTTATCTCAAATTCGGGTGTATGTTCAAATCGGACGTCTCCCAGACAAGCATTGCAGAGAACATCATATCTTGATAAATCAGTCTTGTCGCTGTTGGCGTCTATTTCAATGTAATAGAGATTACCTATGATCTCTTTTAGAGATTTAATGTCAAATGTTGTTGCAGCTCCAGCCTGGTAACCAGTGTAATTCCAAGTTGGATAATGAGTATATTTTAATTCACCCGAAAAACTTAAAAATTCTTTTCCGGTTTCTAAATCGTAGAGCCTGTACCCATCCTCTTCGCTACAACAACCAGTGTCGGAAGTTTTATAAAATTTCTTAAAAACTCCCCAAATTCCTTCTGGGGTCTGTCCCTCTGTGTTGATTTCCCACATTAGCTTGTCGTATTTCTTCAAGCTCGTTTTAAATAGTTTCAGATTTAGTTTATAGTCGGGTTTGTCTACAACTCGGGGATTTATTGTCCTAAGTTTAGCTTGAACTAAAATGTCTTCATGGTCAACAGTTTCAAATATTGTCTTCTCCTCTTCAGTCACCAGTCTTCCTCCTTCTCCAACATACTCTTTTAATACCACCTGTCCTGCAATCTTGAAAGTGTCGTTAGGGGTTTCTGCTTTAGATTGTCCAATGTCTGGTTTTGATTCTTCCTTCTTATCTGCACAACTGAAACAGATAATTAGTCCTATGAGTATTAGTTTGTCTGTCATTTTTTTGTGCATTGCGGCCAACACCCCAATTTAACCAATTGCATTTATTTCTTCTGTAGCTGTGTAACCCCAATCGCACATATTCGCTTGCATCAGCTGGGTAGGTGTAGTAGACTGGCTCCCGGCCACGGATTGCAGCGGATACCCCGCCAGGGGCGGGCAGGTGCGGGGGCGGGGAGTAGCAGCGGAAAGCCGGGCGCGAGCGGCGTGGGCTTTGCGCGCCGGGGCGTAAATACGTGAGGCGACATCCAAAAAGAGTGGCCACGCGAAAATGTGGTCGGTGAAAACACCGACCACAGGCAAAATCAAATAAACACGGTGTTGCAGGCTGTTTGGCCTACAACACTTTTTTGTCTGAAAGTATTTTAAAATACTCGTCTTTCGATAGCGGGCATTTTGCTAAATCAATAAATTGTTTTTTGTCCAACTGGCACTGGACGGACATTTGTTTTATTAAGTAGTCATCAATTTCTTTTTTACTTCCATGACTAATCTTTGTATGAAGAATAAGTCTGTTATTATGATAATACTCAAGACGTTTATGGTCGCCTGGTGCATCAATGAAACCTTTCTTTTTTAGATTTCTATGTGTGTCTTTGGGGTCTAGTACTGCCATTATTCAACGGACTTAACAAGGTGATTAAGGAATACTTTAATACGATTCAACTTATCTGATAATTGGTCGTCATTTAACTCATTGTACCTTTTGTAAATAAAATCGAATTCCTCAGCGAAATTCTTTTCCGCATCGTCTTCTGTCTCACCTGTTCCAATTATGTCAAGCATTTCGTTATGAATTACATAATAGTCATTATCCTTTTCAAGAGATGAACGCAAAGGAAAGTTTAAAACATAAGCTTTGTCGTTAAAGACAATTACATCTGGGGAATATGAGAGAGTCGTATCACTTTTTCTGTAAAGCTCTTCAATCTTCTTTTTGGTTGTCCCTTTTTTGTTAGTCGTTAGTTTTATTTTCGCAACACCAAATTCTTCTGTCACTGGTCCCTCTAACTCAACTATTTCAGTTATAAGAAGTTTTTTGACTTCAGGTTTTAGTCTTTTGATTTTATAAATTGGTTTTATAGTCTTGTTTTTTTCAATGTCAACAATTGCTGTCGGTGCATTACCAAAACTATTTGTAAAGTCATACAGCTTGTCAACAATTTCATTTCTCCTCATAGCGTCAGGATACATGTCGCTAATTTTCAGGTACTCTGATTTGTTGGATAGCCCCATTAATTTTTCAAATCTTTGGTTGACCACCTTTCTTTGCTTTGCAATATTTCCGATTGAAGTCTGAATTCTAGGTGTAAATACAAACTCTGGTACTGCACTTCCATGTCGAAATCCTGATAACTCAACCTTGAAATTTTCAAGATGTATCGGCTCTTTAGAGTCAACGTCACTCTTTGCAATAGTTATTAAAAGGTCTTGTAGATTCTCGGCAATCTTGACCAAAGTCTCCACTGGAAGGGTATGAAACTTGCCCAATTCTCCCTCGATTTGAAAACTTATTCCTTTATTTAGGTCTATCTTCATTTGAGTTGTCCTCAATATTAGAAGTTTTTACTGTCCGGCCAAATTGCCGCCAACACCCCAATTTAACCAATTGCTTTTATTTCTTCTGTAGCTGCGTAACCCCAATCGCACATATTCGCTTGCATCAGCTGGGTATGTGCAGTAGACTAGCTCCCGGCCACGGATTGCAGCGGATACCCCGCCGGGGGCGGGCAGGTGCGGGGGCGCGGAGTAGCAGCGGAAAGCCGGGCGCGAGCGGCGTGGGCCTCGCGCGCCGAGGCGTAAATACGTGAGGCGACATCCAAAAAGAGTGGCCACGCGAAAATGTGGTCGGTGAAAACACCGACCACAGGCAAAATTGTCTCAATCTCACTTTTTGATTTTATTTTATTTAAGTACTGAATAACAATAAATACCAATATGACAATTACTGATCCTATGATAAGGTATTCCATCTTGTTGAGGTTGACTGATTAACTTGTTTGTCCCTTCACCTTATTTTGTAACTACTCTGTCCTAATGGCCCTGCTGCTTACACCCGAATTTAAACAATTGAATTCATTTCTTTTATCGCGGTGTAACCCCAATCGCACAAATCCACCCAGATGAGGTGGATATCTACGTGCCATGGCCGGCGTTCATCACCGGCTAATTGATTTCAACTTCTCGTTGGTAAAGACCACCAACGAGGACTAAGAAATTGCTAATTCTCTATCCGAGCCACTACCTATATACATAGGACATTTTGTTGTGGCCGGTAGCATATCACCTATCTGTTTTGTTTCACAACTTCGCTCCAAATTTTATTTCCATCCTTGTCCATGTAGAATAATTCAAATGTTCCAGTATATCTTCTGTTATCGGTGTAAATGAATCTTCTACCCTTGGTAAGTCCAGATTTGAAGCCTGCATAGTCAACATGTTTCTGAAATGGGGAAATCATGTTTCCTTTTTTGTCGATAAAGGCTTCAATAAAGTAGGAGTCAAACATGAATCCTTTTTCTTCGACCTTTAATGAAACAGGTGCTAGTCCTTCGCGGAAGTCTGAGCGTACGTAGTATTTTGGTTCGATAACGATACTCCCAGATGTGTCTATGAACCCCCATTTGTCGTTAAGTTCAATTGAAGCCATTCCCTCTGAAAATTTGTTTGCTCTTTTAAATTTTAAGTTTCCGATTCGTTTCCCTTGTCTATTGATAAAAAAGCAACTATCGTCTTCGTAAACCAATGCGAATCCTTCGGAGTAGTCACCTATCGCACTGTAATCCAGTTTAGTGATGAACGCTCCCGTAGTGTCCATGAAGTATGTGCGACCTTCATGACACACCAACGAAACTCCATCTTTGAAACTTGTTGCCGATTCTAATGTTGGCGGAATTGCCCACTTCCCATTTTTATTAATAAAACCAAAGAGCCAGTTCCCTGGAAATAAATTTACACTTTCATCAAAACTTATATCCGATGCTATATCATTAGGGTCTTCAGTTCCTACATTTTGAATTCTGATTAAAGCTAGTCCATCGTGGAAATTTGAAATTGATGATATTTCTTTTCCATTGGGCAACGGTAGACTCGATAACTCTATTGCAATTTCTCCCTTGGTATTCAAGTAGTGAAAGCCGTTTTTGTCCCTGAGTTTTAATAAACCTTCTGAGAATGAACCCCATACGTATTTTGATTCAAAGACTACTTTTCCGTGTTCGTCAAGAAATCCTCTTTTCTTTCCTTTTTTAAAAAATACTAGTCCACTGTTATATTCTTCATCTAGTATGTCGAATTTGTCGGTGTAGATTTCTTTGCCTAGTTTATCAATGAATCCAAGTTCCCAATTCATTTTCTGAATCGGCCATAGCTCAACTTGTTGTCCAGATGTCCAAAGTGTGCTAAGCAATAAAATGTTAACTAGACTAAATCTCTTCATGCTATTGGCCACAACACCCCAATTTAACCAATTGCATTTATTTCTTCTGTAGCTGCGTAACCCCAATCACACATATTCGCCTGCATCAGCTGGGTAGGTGCAGTAGACTGGCTCCCGGCCACGGATTGCAGCGGATACCCCGCCGGGGGCGGGCAGGTGCGGGGGCGCGGAGTAGCAGCGGAAAGCCGGGCGCGAGCGGCGTGGGCCTCGCGCGCCGAGGCGTAAATACGTGAGGCGACATCCAAAAAGAGTGGCCACGCGAAAATGTGGTCGGTGAAAACACCGACCACAGGCAAAATTCCTTGTCCTTCTTCATTCTTTTTGGATGTCTTACTAAATGGGCACACAACGTTTGAGTTTATGCAGTGGGAATAGGAGGGCTTAAAAATGAAGCGCAGCGGAATGTTTAGCGCGAGCTACACGTCACTGTCAACCCTGACCAAACATTGTTTGAAAACTAAAACTACAAATTTACACTGAACCCCGCCATTGATTATGCACATTGTTGGGCGCAGTTTATTTTTCGTAGTACTTTTTCACGAGTGCTTTTCTTGTGTCCGCCAGTACTTCAGAGCTCCACCAGCCCTCAAACACTAACAAATATATACTTGTCCCAAGTGGTAGAATGTAAACTACGAAGCAGTTAAGAGTCGATGAGTCAAATATTGTATTTGTCAAGTTATAAATCCCTAGTCCAAGAGTCATAAATATCAGTCCAACTCCAGTCGATAGTTCAAACTTCATTCTGAACAAAATATTTCTCAAGTAGCGCTGTCCAATCGGCTCTGAGTCTTCATAACTAATCAAAAGAAACTTTTTCCAAATGTCATAATAGTCCGATTTCTTTTTTGAATGTCTCTTGTCGTAGAAAAGGACTTCGATTCGACTTCCAAAATTCTCCAATATGATACCCATCACTAGTGCAACGAGCACTATGAAGGTTAGTAGAAGTCCTTTATTTTCTGTTAGAAAAAAATCTCTTACGTCTGGTCTTTCATTGAAAAATAAAAGAATGTACGGAAACCCTGCAATGATTCCTGGAGTTATGAGTTGAATCAAAACTCTGTCAAACGTTAAATTTAATGTCGTCAGTTTGTCCATAAATAAATTGCGCCCAACGTTTGTGCATAAGCAGTGGCGGGTGTTCGAGGCGCTCCACTGTCCCACGAAACCAACATAATTTGAAAAACTAAACTACAAATTTCCACTGAACCCCGCCATTGATTATACATTTTGTTGTAAGCCGTTTTCGTTTCCAACTCTAATTGTTAAACTCCATCTCAGAAATGTTTTGTGTGTCAAACGTGTTCATTGTTGTTGATGCTATTACGTCCAGTTTGAGTTGGAAACTCGGCACATTATATCCGTCAGCTAATTGCTGTAAGTTAAAGTCCATAATGTCCTCTCCCTTTTCATAAAACGGAAATTGAAGAAACCGGCCGATACACTTTCCGTCAACAGCTTTTGAAAACCAATCTTTTCCATAGGCAATCTTTAAATAGTAGCGACCTTCGGGAATGTTTTTAATTCTATAGGTCGAACCTCTGTTTATAAAAACATATCTTATACATCTTTCATTTGCAAGGTTCATTACCTTAATAGCTACATCTGTCCCGCCACCAACGTGGACTTCAAGGTAATTGTCAACAGTTCCTTTCTTGGGAGTGAAATTATAGCATGATGGTAGAAGTCCATTGTTTATTTCTGTTTCTTTCCAACCTTCAATGATTAATTTCTGTCTCTCTTGTTCGAGTTTTTCTTCGGGAGTTAATTCAGGTGTCGCAAGTGATTTTGGCTTGTCTTCAATAAATGTACTATTCAAATCTCCGTCAGATGGTCGATTATATTTATTTGAAGATGAGCTCTCGTTTTGACTAAAAATAACTACAACAACTATTACCAGCCCAATTAAAACTGCTGCTCCTTTGTAACTGTCCCATAGACTCAAATGTTTTTGTTCTCTGTTTATTTTAAATATTCGCTTTATTGTCTCGTTGTCTGAGCCGGCCAGTTTTGCAAGCTTAGGATGAATCCTGTCAACATAAAAAAATGATTCTACAGGATGCTTATCATAGCCTAACGGTTTACAGCACAGTAAAACTGTCTCAATTATTTTGATATTCGTCTTAGTGTCGTTGCTCTGAATTAGGAAGTCAATATTTTCATCTGTTAATAGGTCATTGATTGAATCAAATAAATTTCTTTGATTAATTCTACTTCGGTCAATTCCTGAAATCTTTTTTTCAATGTCCTGGAAAATATTTAAAAATGTCAGAGGAGTAACTTTTTCATATTGGGTCTGACTTGATTGTTTCCTGTCGGCTGAAGCTGTCTTATTAAATTCAAAGTCGTATGAATTTCTTGATTCGGTGTCCGAAAGAATTTCATACGCTTCAGTTATTTGTTTGAATAAAGTTTCAGATTGCTTATCCCCTTGATTTTTGTCAGGGTGATACTTTAAGGCAAGTTGTCGGTAAGCCTTTTTTATTTCGTCCACTGTCGCTGTCGGTTGGACTCCTAAAACCTTATAATAGTCTTTCATGGTCTGTACTGTCCCGAAAATGGCTTACAACACCCCAATTTAACCAAATGCATTTATTTCTTCTGTAGCTGTGTAACCCCAATCGCACATATTCTCCTGAATAAGCTGGGTATGTGTAGTAGACTGGCTCCCGGCCACGGATTGCAGCGGATACCCCGCCAGGGGTGGGCAGGTGCGGGGGCGCGGAGTAGCAGCGGAAAGCCGGGCGCGAGCGGCGTGGGCCTTGCGCGCCGGGGCGAGCGGGCCGCCGGAAATAAAACAGGAAACTATTCTCCCGGCGTGTACTGCCGCCGCGCGTGTTGCATTACATCTTCTTTATAAAAATACACGTCTTTAAACGTGCCGGTGGCATACATCTGGCCTTGATCAAAAAAGTGGGGCGAGTTTTTGTGGCTGCTGTTGCCGCCCGCCAGCAGCGATTTGGCGCGCAGCCGCTCGCCAAACTCTACGGCACACACAAAGCTGTTGCCGCTTACGCCGTAGCGCTTTTTGGTGTTGGCAAAACTGCGGCTGTTGTACGAGGGCAGCATGCCCCACGTGGCGGAGGTAAACGCTACGGGCCAACTGGGCTGCGCATCATCGTACGGGTTTTCCAAACTACCGCTTACGCGCTGAAACCGGTTGATGTCGCCCCACGCCATGCCCCAGCTGCCAAACTTTTGTTTGAGCTCGCGCACGGTGTGGTACAAGGGGGTGAGCAGCGCGCGGGCGTCTGCCGTGGCGGCAAACGTGCGCACCACCTGCACCTGGTCGTCCTCGCCTTCTTCAATGTACACTTTGCGCAGCGAGCCGGAAAGTTTTTGTGCCCACTCTACCGCCAGCGTGGTGGCCACGGAGTTTGCGTGGGTATGAAAATCCCACGCGGCCAGCAGGGCAATGGGTTCGCGCAGGGCGGTGCGCAGCGTGTCGGACACGGGCAGGCTGCCGTGTGCGCGCACCAGGGCGGGCACGAGTTCTTCAAACGCCGCCAGGTAGGTGTTGTAACCGGCCTGTATGGTTTTGTCGATGGTAAACGCTGCGCCCGTAGCGAGCACGCGCGCGGCATTGAGGCCGCGAAAGTTTTCGCCATCGGGGGCCATGTAGGCGGGATAGCGCTCGCGCCGGGGGCTGCTCTCGCCCGCACAGGTAAACGGGGTGGAGTTGCAGTTCTGAATCCAGCCGCTGGCGGGGTTAATCACGTGCACGGTTTCGGCTACGGGGTGCAGGCCTTGCCACTCGGTGGCGGGCGTGGTGCCGTCTACGGGTTTACTCCAGTCGTACGCGCGGTTGCGGATGGGCACAAAGTTGCCGTGCCAAAAGGCGATGTTGCCGGCACGGTCGGCAAACACAGTGCTGTTGGACGTGTTGTTGCGCAGCGCCATCGTTTTTTGGAAGTCGGCCAGCCCGGTGGCCTTGGTGCGTTGCCAGCTTTGGATGAGGCCGTTGAGGGAGCGGTTGTTGGCTTTCACAGCCAGATGTGCGCCCTCGCGTTTGGCCATGATGGGGCCGTGGTGCGTGCGGTAGGCGGTAAAGGTTTTGCGTTGCCGCCCGGCCGCGGTGGTGTAATTCAGCGCCAGCGTTTGTTGTTGCACGGGGCGCTGCTGGTGGTTGTAGGTGTACACCAGCTTGTTGTTTTGTGTCGTGATTTTCTCGCGGTAGAGATCGGCCACGTCTACGTTACAGCTGGTGTGCATCCAGCCGCAGTTTTCGTTGAAGCCCTGGTAGATAAAAAACTGGCCCCACGTTACGGCGCCGTAGGCGTTAAGGCCCTCTTCGCTTACCACGTGCACTTCGGGGCGGAAGTAAAACGTAACGTGCGGGTTGATGTAGAGAATGGCTTTGCCTGACGCGGTTTTTGTGGGTGCCAGTGCGAAGCCGTTGGAGCCGAGTGTGTTTTCTTCAAACAGGGTGAACCGCTGCGCGATGGGGTACTCTTGCCCGGTGTAAAAGGCCTTCAGCTCATCAACGGTAACATCGGCTGTGTTGATGGCGCCAATGCTGCCGTCCGTCCACAGCAGCGGGTACCACGGCTCGAAGCGCGTGAGCAGCGCGGGTTTTACCTGCGGATTTTTGTAGAGGTAAAAGTTAATTCCATCGGCAAACGCCTGACAAAGTTTTTTGAGCCACGCCGGACTTTTCTGATAATCGGCCACGGCTCCGGCCGAGTCGATGATCAGCCGCGTGTACAGATCCTGATACAATTCCTGCTCGCCATACACCTCGGCTTTGCGGCCCAGCTTTTCGATGTAGTTCATTTCCACGCGCGCAAAGTCGTCTTCGCATTGCGCGTAGAGCAACCCAAACACGGCATCGGCATCGGTTTTTCCATACACGTGCGGAATGCCCCAGTTGTCGCGCACAATGGTTACGCGGTTGGCCTGCGCCTGCCAGCGGGCCACTTCAGTTGTTGTGGGCTGTGCCCAGACCATCCCCGAAAGGAAAAAAAACAGCAGCGGTAGTTTCATCATCTTATATAGAAGCTATCTCAAAAATATGAAAAGCGTCAGTTCGAGGGAGGCACGACCGAGAAATCCGTGGCTGCAGCGCTGCAAATAGGGATGTCTCACTTTCGTTCGACAGGACGGGATGTTTCTGAGATGGCTGCCCGGATTTCTGGGCGTGCCCCCGCGCGGCGCGGGGTCGGGCTATCGGCCGCGCACGGCGCCTGGCCTCTATCCCTCACGCAGTACAGCCCCGTTGCCAATTACACAGAAGCCAAAAACGTGTACGAGTTACGCAGCGTGCGGTCCGGATCGGGCGTGAGGTCGCGCTCGAGGTAAAAATGTTTTACGCCCTGCGCACGGCCGGTGGTGATGATGGCTTTGAGATCGAACACCCCACTGCCGGGGTCGGCCATTTTCGGGAAGAGGGCAATCCATTGGTCGGGCGTGCCACCATCACCCGCGAAGCGAATGGGTTGCGCCGCATCTTTTACGTGCATGAGTTGGAAGCGGCCGGGGTATTTGGTGAGGAACTCCACGGGCGAGCCACCGCCCGCGGTGAGCCAGAAGATGTCCATTTCAAACGCCACGTAGCGGGCATCGGTTTGTTGCAGCAGCACATCCATGGGCACGGCTCCATCTTTGGGTGCGTGCTCGTAGCCGTGGTTGTGGTAAGTAAACACCAGACCATAGCGCGCGAGTTGCTCGCCTATGCGATTGAATTCCTCGGCCAGCCGCTTGTAGTCGTCCAGCGTTTTGCGGTCGTCCGGATTGCTGAGGGCGGGCAAGGCCACGTAACGGGTGCCGAGCGCCGCAAGGGCTTCGCCCGCAGCCGGCAGGTTTTCGCGCAGGGTAATGAGATCCAGGTGCACACTGGGCGTGGTGAGGTTGTTGTCGGACAACACCTTGCGCACGTCGGCCACGGAGTATCCGTAGAATGCATTCTGTGCGATGCCGAGTTGGGCGGCCAACGGCTTCCACCCTTCGATGGTTTTGGGCGAGCTGAACGGATAGGGCCCAAAGAACTCAATCTCGCGGTAGCCAATCTCGCTCAGCTTTTTCATCGTGCCGGGAAAGTCTTTCGCTACCACTTGGGGCAGTGTAAAGAGCTGGATGCCGATTTTTTGATTGGCTTGCGCGAAGGTGTTTTTGGTGAGTGCGGTGGCGGCCAGCGCCAGCGCTGATTTTTCGAGGAAGGTTCTGCGTTTCATATTTCGTGATGAGCTAGAGTGCGTGTTGGATATCGCGGATAAGATCGGCCGCATCTTCAATGCCTACCGAGAGGCGCACGAGTTGATCGGAGATGCCCACAGCCTTGCGCTCGGCAGGCGTGAGTTTGGCATGCGAGGTTTTTACCGGCAGTGTGGCGGTGCTCTCCACCCCGCCAAGGCTGATGGCCCGCTTGATGAGTTGCAGGCGTTTCAAAAATGTTTCGGCATTGCCTTTTACTTCAAAGGAAACCATACCGCCAAAGCCGCCGGGCATTTGTTTGCGCGCAATGCGATAGCCCGGATGCGTTTTGAGGCCCGGATAAAATACGGCTTTGATGCGCGGCTCCTTTTCCAGCGCCCGCGCAATGGCCAGTGCGTTTTCATTTTGTTGCTGCACGCGCAGCACAATCGTTTTTAAACTGCGTTCCACCAGCCAGCAGGTTTGTGCATCTAAGCTGCCGCCAAAGATCAAGGCGCTTTGTTTGATTTGTTCGGTGAGTTTTTTGGACGACACCATCACGCCACAACACAAGTCGCTGTGGCCCCCGATGTATTTTGTGCCGCTGTGGGCCACGATGTCGATGCCAAGGGCGATCGGGTTCTGATTCACGGGGGAAGCAAACGTGTTGTCGATCATGGTGAGGATCCCTTTTTTGCGGGCCAGGCGCGCCACGCCCTGAATATCCGTAATCTTCATCAACGGGTTTGAGGGTGTTTCGATGTAGATCATGCGCGTATTGGGGCGAATGGCCGCGGCAAAGGTTTTCAGGTCAGACACATCCACCATGCTGTATTCCATACCGTAGCGGTTCAGCGCGTGTACGGCCGCATGATGGGTGCCGCCATACAAATCATTTTGAAACAACACGTGGTCGCCCTGCTTTAAAATCGCAAACATGGAGGTCATGATCGCGGCCATGCCCGAGCTAAACAGCAAGCCGTCTTCGCCTTGCTCAAGCGCCACCATTTTTTCTACCACGGCTTTCTGGTTAGGGGTGTTGAAATAGCGCGGGTAGCGCACTTCGTCTACGTAGTCGTAGGCCGCGGCGGGGTAGATCGGGTTCACCACACCGCCATACAGTGCATCGCCGGTGGAGCCCGCGTGCACGCTTACGGTGCGGAGGAGATAGTTTTTTTGTTTCATGGTGGTACTCAATAATCAAACATATTTAAAACTTTGTTCACCGGGAAAATTACGGGGGTATAAATTTCGCAGGCGTAGGTGCTGGCAAGTTATCTTTCCGGCAGTACCATGAACCAGCCTTTGAAGATTCTCATTGTCCACAGCGATGTGCAAAAAACCTCGCAGTTGGTACAAACCGTAAAACGCATTACGCACCGGGTTTGCTTGCATCATTGCGGGCAGGCAGGTGCGCAGGCGGCCGCGCATTACAAATATGATCTGATCATCTGCCAGCAACAGCTACCGCAGGTAGATGGCTTTACGTTGGTAAAATCCGTGCGCGATTTTTCGATCAATCAATCTACGCCCATTCTGTTTTTGGCGGATTACCACGGTCCGTTTGTGCACGAGTTGCGGCAGTTTGGCCGCGTGGAAATTGCACATCAGTCGCACGAAGAGGCGGTGGCATTAGCGGCCTACCGGGCCAGCGTTGCCCCGCGCGCCAAATGGAGCTACTTGTTGTTTGCGAATTAGGCTTAGAATTTTACTAAACCGCGTTTAATACCTTCCAGCACCATGCCCGTGCGGCTTTGCACATTAAACTTGGCAAAGAGCGCTTCGCGGTAACCGTCTATGGTGCGTTCGCTTACGTTCATTAGTGCGGCAATCTGTTTGTACGTGTAATCGCTGGTAGCATGTTGCAAAAACTCGCGTTCTTTTTCGGTAATGCGCAGCACGGCACCGTCTTTGTTCTCGCGTAGAATTTCGCTCAGGCTGCGGTTGGTCAGGTCTGCATTGAAATAGCCGTGGTGGTGTACTTCCTGCAAGGCCTGCCGCAGGATTTCCGGGGGCATGTCTTTCAGCAAATAGCTGCAACAGCCGGCACGCATCATCCGCAGAATCATCGATTCCTGATCGTTCATGGACAGTGCCACCAGCCGAACCGCCGGAAAAGCGGTGTTCAACCAACTGGCGGTAGCCACCCCGTCCATCACGGGCATGCTCACATCCAGCAGCATGATTTCGGGTGGGGGCTGCACGTTCTTCATTTTCACCTGCAGGTCGCGCCCGTTATTTGCGTCTACCACAACTTCAAATTCGGGTAGTCCGTTCAGCAACAGGGTGAGCGATTTGCGAAACAGTTGATGGTCGTCTACAATGCCAATACGAATCTTCATCACGAGAGGGGAAGTTGAATGCGCACACGCGTGCCGGTGGGGCCGGAGAGCCACTCCACCACACCACCCATGAGCGACGTACGATGTTTTATATTTTGAATACCATGGCCGGGGGCAATCACCGCGCCTTGCGAAAAGCCGTTTCCGTTGTCGATCACCTCAACCTCAATGTTGTGGTCGTCTTGCCGCGTGCGCACACGAATGTGCGAGGCGCGCGCGTGCTCCAACACATTTTGAAAAACTTCGTGCACCATGCGAAATAACACCAGTTGCTGCTCTTTTGGTAGCGCCAGCTGGTCGGGGTGCTCCAACGTCATCACCAGGTTTTTGGAGGCGTTAATGCGCTTGGCCTCCGCGCGCAGGTTTTCAATAAAGTCGAAGTGCTCTACGCCACCGCTATCCAGGGCTTTGCTTACCCCACGCAATTCCTGTAAGGCCACGGTAAGCGTTTCGTGTGCCATATCCAGCGCTTCATCGGTGTGGTTGTTTTTGGCCACGCTTACCAGCAATTTCGAGCTGTTTAGTAGTTGGCCCAGGTTGTCGTGCAACTCCTTCGCCAACTGGCCGAGCGTTTCTTCGTGGGCTTCGAGCCGCGCCTTCAGCAACTCCTGGTGGTACAGGCTTTGCATCTGCTTCTTCTCGAAACGTTGCCGTAGTTGCTTTTTTTGATACACCAGCACTACGCAGGCAATGGCCAGCGCAACCATGAACAAAAACCCGCTACCAACAATTACAATTGATAACTCCTGTGATAGATTTTCCATCCCAAACCCGTTGCAGCCACAAGGGCACTTAAAAATAACAGAACATTATTAAGCCCCCACAAATACGTAAACAAATCCCGACCGGTGCTAATATAGCTTTCTCCTACCAGGTGCATCGTTTGCGTAAGCGAGGAGTAGGTGAGGAAAATGCCAAACGCACCGAGGTGATACATCAACCATCCACAAATCAGCCAAAAGTCAAAGCTTTCCAACAGTGGCGTTTCGCTTACGTGGTGCAGCATTTCGTGGAAATACAAAAAAATCATGATCACAATGGAAATAGACGCCAGCGCGTAGCCCATGCTATCAAACCAAGGGTAGCCGCCGCCCACAAGTTGATACACAAAGTAGAGCAGCGTGGGCAGTGCTAACGCCAGGGCCAATCGGCTACGCCAGGAAGTTTGCAGCACTGCAAAAAAGTAGCCGGCAAATACCAGCCCGGTGAACAAGTACAACGCATTGTGCACATGAATATTTTCGTTTTGCGAAAGCGGTTGGATGAGCAGCGCTGTAGCTACAAGATAAAAGCCAGCCAACATGCGGTACCGAAAACGGTTATCGAACTTCCACGCATACACGCCCATGATCAACAACATCAGAAAATGGGTGATGGCCTCGAGGTAAAAGGGAAACGTGGGCGTCATCGAGTGCGTGGTGGATCACCGAATTGAAGTTCGGGTACAGATTGTGAATGCATCGTTGCTATCGGTTCAGGTTGACTTACTTTACCTTGCAATCTGCTAAACCGCTACACGCGGCACAACGGGGTTTTTCCCGGATTTTTACCACCCCTGCGGCTTTTCTACATTTTCCTTAAACAAGGCCATGCCCGTGTTGGGCGGAAAACGCCACTTGTTTACTTTCGTGATGGAAAAAACAAGTACAAGCAATGAAACGGATGCGTGGTTGGATGTTGGGATTGGTTTTAGTTGGTGTTGTCGTCAGCTTTGAGGCCTGCCGGGAAGATGAGCCGGCACCCCTTGGCCCAAACGAGTATGTAAACAATTGGATTCTGGAGAACCTGCGGGCAGTGTATTATTGGAACGCGTCCATTCCCGCAGACCCCGATAAATCGCTTGCCCCACCCGATTTTTTTGATGCGTTACTTGATCCGGCCGATCGGTTTTCGTGGATTCAGGAGAACTACCTGGAATTGCAGAAGCAACTTCAGGGCATCCGCAAAGAGGCGGGCTACGATTTTACTTTGTATCGCGAAACGGCAGGTTCGGATAATGTGATTGCGCAAATCGTTTTTGTGAAAGCGAACTCGCCCGCTACCACCGCGGGCCTGAAGCGGGGCGATGTAATTACCCACATCAACAGCGAACGCTTAACCGTGAATAACTATCAGGCATTGCTCGCCAAGCTGGGAGAAAGCCATACCATTACCTACCAGGCGTACGATTACACCCAACAAAATTTCAGCGCAGCCACCACGCTTACCTTGGTGCCTGTGGAATTAACGGAAAATCCCATCTTGTTCAAAAGCACGATTACCCTTTCGGGGAAGAAAATTGGCTACCTGGTCTATCGGTTTTTTGCGGCCGGGCCGGGCAACCAATACCTCACGGAGTTAGAACAGGCATTTCAGGAGTTTCGCGATGCCGGAATTTCGGAGTTTGTGCTGGACTTGCGCTTCAACAATGGCGGATCGCTCGCGGTATCTACGCAACTGGCCAGCCTGGTTGGCAAAGGCATTGACAATACCAAAACATTTTACAAGTTGGAGTATAATGCCAACGTGATGCAGGAAATCCGCAATGACCCCCGCCGGGGCGAGGCATCACTTGCCCAACGGTTTGTTTCCAAATCTCAAAACATTGGCAGCCTGCTGGCCAGCGGCAACGTGTATGTGCTTACCAGCGCACGCACAGCCTCCGCCAGCGAAATGGTGATGAACGGCCTGCGTCCATTTATGAATGTGGTGAGCATAGGCGCAACTACCGCGGGCAAAGACCTGGGCTCGGTAACTATTTTCAAGGAGAATGATCCACAAAACACCTGGGGAATGCAACCCATTGTGGTACGTTTGGTAAATACGAACGGCCAGGGTTACGGTGCGGGTTTTGCACCAACGGTGCCGGTGCAGGACAATGCGCTGCAATTATTCCGGCTGGGCGATGTACGCGAACGCCTCCTCAACAAAGCGCTTGAAATGATTGTAGGCGCGCCGGTAACGGGCCGCACCACAACTGCTGAGCGCAGCTGGGGCGATGAGGTGGGCAGCTCAATAGACGCCACGAATCGCCTGCGCGAACCACAATTGGAACAACTGCCGAAATTGTTTTAAGGTGGGGAAGCGGGCAAGTGTTACCAATTGATCTGGTTAATACGTAGTCGTTAGGTTTTCTTGAGCGGCTCTTTTTTTGATGGCTGGCGCGGTATCAATCACCGCGCGTTGAGAACTACTTTTCTTCCATTCATCTCCGCAGCCATGATGCTTAGGTTGCTTCACGAGAATGTGATGTACACTTCGGTAAATGAAGCGCCATTGCCCGTGTTTTTGGAATTGCCGTAGCGATCAAAAAAGTTGAGTTTAAAAATCTTCCTATCTTTCCTCTATGAAAACCTCCGCGCAATTTTTTCAATTGGCCACAGCGCCCAATGAACCAGAAGCGATCTCAAAAATGACGGAAACGTCATTCCGGGGGCGGCACGACCGAAAAATCGCTGGTGGCAGTGCTGTAAGTTGGGATGTCTCACTTGCGTTCGGCATAGCAGAACTATTTTTGCGATGGCGTTTATTCGGTACGTTACCGGTGCTGCTCGTTGTTGCCGCGATGAGTTTGGCCAGTTTCCGGGCCCACGCCCAGCAAGATCCGCTCTACGCGCAGTACCTCAACAACCCGCTGCTGCTAAATCCCGCCTATGCGGGTTCCAACAAAAGCTGGGTAACCAACGTGGGCTACCGCCGCCAATGGGCCGGCTTTGATGGCAGCCCTACCACACTTAACTTTTCGAGCCACATTTCTTTGGTGGATAACAAAGTAGGCGCAGGCCTGATGGTAATTCAGGATAACATTGGCGAAACAAAAAATACCGAAATCACCGCCAACTATTCCTACCGGATTGAGCAAGGCGACAAATCATTTTTGTTTGGACTCTCCACCGGCGTGATGCGCTACCAGGTAGACCCCGGCCAGTTGAGGCTACAAAATCCGGGCGACCCCGCGTTTGGGTTTACCAACGAAACCCAATTCAACACCGGCGTGGGCGCGATGATGAAAAGTGAACGCTACATGGTGGGATTGTCAGTGCCGCGGTTGATCCCGGCCCGCGTCAGCACCACGGGTGGGCAGGACATTCAAATCTACAACCGCCACGTGTACCTGTTTGCCGGCTACATCGTCAACATCAACCAGCGGTTCAAATTCAAACCTACTACGCTGATTAAAGGGACTGCCGGCGCACCGGCTTCCATCGACTTAAATGCCAACCTCGTGATCGACCAGAGCTACACGGTAGGTGTGCTCACGCGCAACTTCAACACGTATGGGTTACTGGTGCAGGCGTGGCTAAAAGATTTGCGCTTGGGCTATGTATTTGAAGTACCTACCAACCAGAGCGTGGGCCAGCGCTTCACCTCCCACGACATCGCGCTTACCTACACGCTCCCGTTCATGGCGCATCACGATCGTACGCGGTTTACCAACTTCTAGAACTTCAGCACAATTTTACCCGCAGCCCTTTTTGTTTCGCTGTAGCGATGGGCCTCGGCCACTTGTTCAATCGGGTACGACCGGTCGATGACCACGCGCAGTTGGCGTTGACTGACAAGCGAAGCCAGTGTAGCAACTTTTTTTACCGTTGGCGCAGCCAAAACAACACGGCACTTTCGCCCCGGCAGCAGGGTTAATCCCCACCACAAAAATGCGGCGGGTGTAGGTAATGTGGCAATATAGACGCCCCCGTCCGACAATTTCTTTTTGGTCTGCAAATAGCCAAGTACGCTGGGCGTATCGAAGATGAGATCGAATACTCCGGGCGTTTGTGCAAGCGATTGCCTGGTGTAATCAAACACATGGTCAGCACCGAGACTTCTCAAGAGTTCATGCTTATCACTCCGGGCCGCAGCGGTGACTTCACAACCTGCCTGTTTTGCCAGTTGCACTGCGCATGTCCCCACCCCGCCCGCGGCGCCGTAGATCAGTACCCGTTGGCCGCGCTCAATTTTTGCGATTTGATGCAGGGCATCCCACGCGGTAGAGCCAGCCACGGGCAAGCACGCCCCTTCATCAAAATCCACATTGTCGGGCAAAGCAACAACCTGGCTGGCCGCGATAGCAATTTGTTGCGCATAACCACCCGCGCGCCCACAAATGGCAATGACCCGCGCACCTTGGTGAAGCCCCTGCACTGCCGAGCCCACTTCTTTAACTACTCCGGCCGCCTCCGCACCCAGTACCATCGGAAATTTCCGTCCTGTCAAAAATTTCATCTCGCCCTTGCGTGCCATCCAATCATACGGGTTCACCGCTGCCACCTCGTTCTGAATCAGCACTTCCCCCGGTTGAACCTTGGGCGACGGCGTTTCGGTAAGCATCAATTCATCTGCACCTCCAAACGCGTGGATAACCACTTGTTTCATCATACTCAACATTTCGCACAAAGGTACGCGCCTGACGAAAACCGGGAATTTGGCGCAAACACCACAGCGCACGGGCAAGTGAAAAGAACTGTGTTTTCCGTACCCCTCATAAATTACGTTTCCCGGCCAAATCCGGAAAATGCGGAGAAAAAAGCCCTACCTTGTGTAAACGTCTATGGTGCTACTATCCAGAGTAGTCGAGGAAATTCAAGAGCAGTTTCGATTGCGGTCCGTGGCGGATGGCATTGAACTCACGTGCCACACCCCGGCGCAGCCCATTTCATTGGCGCTTTCCCGATCCATTATTCATGACGTTACGCTGCTATTTGAGCACCTTTTTTCGTTTTTGCCCGCTGGCAGTATCCTAACGCTCGGGTATGAAGAGCGAGTGCACGATGGGTATATTCACATCACGGGTACCGGTATCAACCTAAGCGCCTACACCGGGGTTTTAGCTGGTTGCGAGTTGGCCGTAATAATCGCCAGTACGGCTGCGGAGGAACTGACGCGGTATGAAATCAAGCTTGCGGAGCAAGTGAAGGGAAAAACGGAAAAATCATCCGAAAATAATTTTTACCTCGAAATCCAGGATCGGTTGCGATCGCATTTCAACAAAGAAGCACGTGTAATGGAGCGCCTGCGGGAAAGCCCACGCGAAGCAGCCTTTATGGCCCGCGTAAACGCCGTGATTAATAACCACGTGTCGGATACAAAATTTGACGTAAACAAGTTGGCCGATACGATGAATTTGAGCCGGACTCAATTGTTCCGAAAACTCAAGCCCATCATCGGTCAATCGGCTGCAGGTTATATTCGTTCCTTGCGATTGCAAAAGGCAAAGGAATTATTGGAAACCACCGAGCTCCGCGTAAGCGAGGTGGCTTTTCTCACCGGCTTCGAAACACCATCGCACTTTACCAAAGTTTTTGCCAAAGCCTTTGGCATACGACCTTCTGTGATCGCACGAAATCAACATGCTGAAACAAATGAATCATAAAACGCAACATCTATGGTAGCTGCGCTACCGGGGATTATTCATTTTTGAGCCATGGCTTCTGCACAAAAGAACAAGGAAGTGGTCATTCGCATGGTGAATCAACTGAACGGCGTGCACAAAGACCGGCTACTACTCAGCCAATTTATTGCAGATGAATCCTTGATTGAGCATTTCTTGTTTTTCGACAGCCTGCTGCCGGCCAATCAGCTGCTTATAGATGAGCTGACGGCCGAAGGTACCCGCATTGTGTTGCGCGTGCGGGTGCGCGGGCGCCAGGAAGGACAAGCCGAATCACCGCGCGAGGTTGAATTTCCCCTGGTCTTTGGATTTGAAATTGAGCAACACCGCATTGTGCACCACTGGCTGGTAGCCGATCAAGCGAAGCTCCTCGATCAACTAAAAATTCAAAAATAAAAAGCGATGGATCAAGCCAAGAAGAACAAACAGTTTATGATGCGGTACGCCAACGCCATGAACAACGAAAAGAACCGCAACCGCGAGTTTATTGAGCAGTGGACTACCGACCAAAAGCTGGTGGAACATATTCTTTTCTTCGACCAGGCGTTTCCCGGCTACACCGGGGAGATTGAGGAAATGACAGCCGAAGGAAACAAAGTCATCATGAAAATGCGCATGAAGTGCAAGCACGAAGGCTACCTCGGAAACATCGCCCCCACTCACCGCGAATTTGAAGTGAGCGCTGTGGCTGGCTATGAAATCGATAATGAGAAGATTGTGCGCACGTGGCTGATTTCCGATCAACTCGATTTGATGAAGTTGTTGGGCCTCGAAAAAGACAGTCTGACAAAACCATAGAATTGATTGGGCTCGCATGAACTCCATCAAGCGCAACAAGCAACTGATCCTGGACTACATCAACGCGTTGAGCGGTCATGAAAAAACCACCGAACGTTTATTGAAGTACAATGCCGATCGGGGGCTGATCGGCTACATTCAATTTATTGATTCCGTTTTTCCGGCGTACGAGGTGTTTGTTGAAGAAATGATGGCCGAAGGCGACAAGGTGATCGTGCGCGCGCGGTTCCGCGGCCGCCACGAGGGCACCATTATGGGATTTGAGGCCACACACAGAGTTATTGAGTACCCCTTTGTGGTGCGCTACCAAATTAAAGACGATAAGATCATCAACAGTTGGGTGGTGGCGGATAACCTGGTGTTGGCAGAAGCGGTGGGGATGAAAAGTATTCGGCCCAACACCGCGCAAAGAGCGAACAATACCGAGCAGCAATAAGCGCGGGATGCCCAACATGTTGATAGAGTGCATCTCAAAAAACACTTGATTTCATTTCCTCACCCTTCAAAAAAGAGAAGGGCACACTGAGTTTTTCAGAGATGCCCCAAAGGTACTTTTATCAAAAGGCTAACTCCACGACCCGGTTGACTATGTACAGAAAATTGTCCACCTAAGCCTTCAATCCGCGATTTCATATTCCGCAAGCCAATGCCCGCGTGTGCGCGCGAAAGGTCAAAACCACGACCATTATCTTCGATAGTCACCACTACTTCATGATCATATCCAATGAGTTGAATTTCACACTCGCTTGCTCCGGAATGTTTCACCACATTCTGTACGGCCTCTTGCACGATTCGGTAGATTTGATAAGCACGTTGCGAATCCATGGCTTCGGGTAATTCGTGAAAGTGTAAATCAAATCGCACGTCTGTATGCACCTGTGTTTCGGCAATATGGCGAACCAGGGTTTCCTGAAGGCCCATTAGTTTTAACAATGGTGGCGACAATTCGTGCGACATTTTTCGCACGTCTTCGTATAGTGCGTTAATCTGGTTCTTCAAAATTTGGTTGGGATCATCATCGCGCGTGAGAAAGCGCTGGAGCGACCCCAAGCGACTGCCGATATCATCATGTAAGTCGCGCGCAAATCGCATCCGCTCTTTTTCTACACCGTCCACATACGCTGTTAATAGTTGCTTTCCTTGTTCGATTACTTGATCCGCCAGTTGTTTGCGTTCCCGGTACACCCGCCGGACTTGCAGTCCTAACGCCACCGCCACGGTAACAATCTCCATCATTGAACCCACCACCAACGGGTTTACCGAGAGCGGGAAAACGTTGATACCGAAGGAACGTAGGATCATCACAATCCCGGTAGAAAAAATTGACAGGTACGCAATCAGAAAAAAAACGATGTCAAGCCGGGACTTGCTTACCAACGATAGTGCACACACTAACAATAACATGCCGCCAATAAGGATCATCGCAAACGAGAGGCGAATAAAATTTCGAGCGGAATCTAAAATCGGTTCGTGGAAAATAATGCCAACAAGTAAGAAAAATATAATAATGTAGTTGGCAGTCAACAGAATGTTGCGGACTCGTGGCCAACTCTGGCGGAGCTGGAGGAATTCAATTGAGAAGAAAGACCACGTTGTGAACAAAAGCAGCGAGGAAGTAAAATGCACCATGCCATTAACATCCCGGGATGCATGTGGGTAAATCCACTCAAACGACAAGCCCAGATTTGTGGTAATGTACAAAACGAAATTAAGCGTGTTGATCAAATACAACAGGTAAACCCGCTGGCGCAACAAAAAATAAATCGCTGCCGCAAATACAACAAAAATGGCCGCCACCCCGTAGTAGAAACCAATCCCCCAGTTACGCAGTCTATCCATTTCGTAGTAGCGGGCCTCGCTGTACAAACGAAGGGGTAAATAGGTAGACGAACCTTTCTTATTTGTTTTGATCACCACCTGAAGGGTTTGGTGTGACTCGAGAAGCACCGGAAATACAAAATTGCGGTGGTGAATGGGGCGGGCAAGAAACGGTAGCCAATCGCCAGTAGTAAACCGGGGTGCCGTCTGCCGATCGAAGAAAACCAACACCGAGTCGATGTGGGGGTTTTCGATTTCGAGGCGAAAAGCGAGGGGTGCCCCATTTTCATTCTTCAACGTGAAACTGCTCCAAAGATCGCCTGGTACATAGCCAAAGTAGGGGCCCGCGGTGGAAGGTATGGAACTGTTCTCCAGCTGCGCGAGGGCGCTTGCCCAGGGTTGATGGTGAGGCACCACAACCGTGCGCACAAACGGCTGGAGATCAATTTCTCGCGTGGCGGAGTTGACATGCACGGGGTTGTGTTGTGCCCACGCACCTGTGCCGAGCAGCCACCAGATGCTAAAGCAGAAAATTTTCATTTGCAAATTTTACCCACCCGGCCACGGAGGCGATACCCGTTTTGCGGATGATGTTTTTGCGGTGCGTATCGATGGTGAGCGTACTTAGAAACAACTCGGCCGCAATCTGTTGTGTGGTATAGCCGCGACACACCCATTGTAAAATTTCGATCTCTCGCTTAGTGAGGGTGAGCTTCTGGCCAAGGTTGGATTTGTCTGCCGCACGCGCGGACACGTTAAACGGCATGTTGGGCGACAAATAAAATGCACCGGGAGCGAGTGCATCCAGCGCGCTGATTAATTCTTCGTTATCACAGTTTTTTAACAGGTAGCCGTGCGCCCCCAGAGAGCGGGCTTTTTCGATTAGCGCCGGCTCGGAGTGCATGGTAAGAATGGCGATCAACAACTCCGGAAACGCGGCCCGGACCGGGGCGAGAACGGAGAAGCCATCGGCATCAGGTAAATTAAGATCAAGAAGTAGAATATGAGCCGGATGCGTTTTCAATAGTGGGAATAACTCGCGGGCGCGAGCGGCATGGCCTACGATTTGGTAACGGTTCGTAGACTCAAGTAACACCCGTAACCCATCGAATACAATACGGTGGTCCTCACAAATAACTACATCGCGTGCCATTGAGTTCATGATCAATCAAGGTACCCAGTTGTGGCCAGAAGCGCAACGTCCATAATAAATTATACCTATAAGTAGGTATTTGCAACGGTTTTTGTCCCAACTACATTCGACCTCGAAAACGAAAGGGTACTCCTGCTAACCCTGAATGAGGAAACCGGTGGTAAGACTACCCCTGTGCGAGCTTTCGTGCGCTTGGCAACCAAACGCTTGTGATAGAATAACAGCCGAGTGGCTAGGCACTACCTCTATGTTATTCTGGAAGACAAAAGTTTTGGTGGTTGCAACAAATGAACCAGCAAACGCAACAGGTGCGGTAGTGTGAAAAAATAAAGGGGGGTAGGTTTGGTGAGGGATTGGCAACCGAAATCCATGTAAGATGTACACTAAGAAAAAAACTAAAACCATGATGTTCGTCCGATTTCTCATGATCGCCCTTTTCTTAACTCGGGCCGCTTTTGCACAAATGCCAAGCGGTAACGAAAAGAAAGAAAGCTATTCCTATGTCATTACGGTTGGAAAAAATTCAACCTGGGGGTACGATATCTACCGCGAAAAGAAGCTAATCATTCGGCAGCCAACGATTCCCGGTAAACCCGGAGATCATGGTTTTGCGACCAAAGAAGCAGCAAGCAGAGTAGCCGAACTCGTCATTGAAAAAATAGAAAGAGGTGAAGCCAGGCCCACGGTAACAAAAGAAGAATTACAAAAGCTCAACGTTTTATGAAAAAGAATTTTCTCACATCAAGATTTTGCTTTGCGATTCTTAGCTGTCTAGTTTCAATCTTGGTTGCTGCCCAACCCGATACATGGCAATCAAAAGCGGGGGGATATGGAAATATCTCTCAGTTTGCTTTTTCAATAAATGGTAAAGGCTATTTCGGTTTAGGTCCAGCTTCGCCGGAAGTCTGGGAATATGACGCAGCCTTAGATGTGTGGACTCAAAAAGCTGATTTTCCCGGTGCGCTTCGTAATGGAACCGCGTCTTTCGCAACAACATCTAAAGGATACGTTGGTACCGGAACCACCAGCGACTTCTTCGGAACTTGGCTTAATGATTTTTGGGAGTTTGACCCAGTTGCAAATAGTTGGACAGCCCGCGCAACCTTTCCTGGTGGGGTAAGATACAATGGGACAGGTTTTAGCATTGGAGCGAAAGGTTATATTGGCATGGGCTATAACGGATCATACCTAAATGATCTTTGGGAATATGATCCTGCAAGTGACACATGGACAGCCAAAGCAAATCTACCTAGTGCAGGACGTGAGGGGCCTTTTTCCTTTTCCGCTGCAGGAATGGGTTACGTTGGCACAGGAAAGACCGATTTTTTTGGACCCTGGACGAATGACTTTTGGCAGTATAACCCTGGCACAGATTCATGGGTGCGCAAGGCGGATTTCACAACTCTTCCGCGTTGGGGCGCTACGGGCGGTGCAATCGGCAACCGGGGTTTTGCAGGTGGCGGGTACGATAATGTGGGCTTTGTTTTTTTGAATGACTTCTGGGAGTACGATCCCGCGAGTGATACCTGGATTCAACGGGCAAACTTGGGGGGTGGCGTACGCAGCGGTGGCCAGACATTTTCAATTGGAGGTAAGTTGTTTTTGGGCATGGGCGGCAATCCCAGCCAGTTATTTGATTTGTGGGAGTACACGCCAACAGGAGGCATGGCAACGCCGCCTGCAATTTCTTCATTTGCTCCAATCTCAGGCCCTGTTGGTACCACGGTAACCATCACCGGAACGAACTTCAGCGCCACGCCTGCCAACAACATTGTTTACTTCGGGGCAACCCGTGCAACGGTTACCGCAGCCAGTACAACGCAGCTTACCGTTACCGTACCCGTTGGCGCAACTTACGAGCCCATCACCGTGCAGGTAGCTGGTTTGACAGGCTTTTCGAGCAAGCCCTTTGTAGTAACGTTTCCGGGTGGGGGAAGTATAGATGCGTGTTCGTTTGCGCCAAAAGTTGACTTCGCTGCCGACTCAAATCCTTTTGGTGTAATGGCGAGTGATTTTGACGGGGATGGGAAGCCGGATATTGCTGTTGTAAACCGTACCAGCAGGACGCTCTTGGTTTATCGAAATACAAGTAGCCTCGGGCTTATTAACGCGGCTTCTTTAGCGGCTCCGATAAGTCGGGCAACCGCGCCAGTCGATCCAATAGGGGCCGCCACTGCTGATTTGGATGGCGATGGCAAATTGGATATCGTGCTGGCTAATGCAGGGTCAGTTTCATCTGTATCTGTGTACCGAAACACTTCTACTACGGGTAATGTGTCATTTGACGACCGAGTAGATTATGGTACGGGTGTTCACCCAATCAACATCGCAATCAATGATCTGGATAATGACGGTAAGCCCGAAATTGTGGTTTGTAATCGATTTTCAAACTCTGTTTCAGTTTTAAAGAACATTAGTTCAGCCGGAGGATTTATTGCTAACTCGTTTGCACCCAAGGTGGATTTCACAGTTGGATTTGAACCATTTGGAATTTCCATCGCTGACTTGGACGCAGATGGGAGACCAGATATAACAGCCGTAAATAACTCGAGCGGATCTGTTTCGGTGTTGAGAAATACTACTGTCGGAGGCGTTATTAATTCCAGCTCTTTCGCACCGCGGGTGGATTTTCCAGTTTTGGTTGGCGCGGGCTCAGCATTTGTTGCAGACATTGACGGGGATGGAAAAGGAGACATCATCGCTGCCAATCTGACGAATTTTTCAATCTTGCGAAATACAGTTACAACTGGAATTACTGCTAGTTCTTTTTCACCCAAAGTTGATTTCAGTTCCGGTTATGGGCCTGTTGCGTCGGATGTTGATGGCGACGGAAAAGTTGATATCGTGGTGAATGCTAGCGCCAGCAACAGGTTATCGATTTTTCGGAATACTGCTACCGCGGGTACGATTTCGTCAACCTCATTCGCAGCGCCCATCGACTTTGTTGGTGGTCAAGGTCTTGTTGCCATGGTAGACATTGATGGGGACGGGAAAAACGATATCGTCACGACAAGCTATTCAGCAAATACATTGTCTATTCTTAGAAACCTGATTGGCGAGCCTTCACCGCCCGAGCCTACAATTGCGTCTGTTGCGCCCGCTTTTGGTGCTGCGGGCACTTCGGTCACTATTACGGGTACGAATTTCGATTCAACCCCGGCAAACAATATTGTTAGAATCAATGGTACAGCTGCCACAGTTACAGCGAGTACCGCAACTACAATCACTGCAACAATTCCTACTGGTGCCACTACTGGTCCGGTAACGGTGCAAGTGGGTTGCAAGACGGGCACAAGTGGATCTAATTTCTCGGTAACGGTTTGTTTCCCTGCCAACGGCCAAAATGCAGACGTGGTACTGGGGCAAACTAACTTTACAACAGCAACGTCTGGGTCGGGTAACAACAAATTTGCAGGGGTTGGCAGCGTAGCTGTCCATCACGCGTCAGGTAAAATATTCGTAGCGGACATCGGCAATAACCGCATTCTCCGGTTCAGTGCTGCGCAAGCAAATACAATTGGAGGTGTTGCGGAAGCAGTTATCGGCCAGCCTGACTTCACCACCACATCAGCGGGACTGTCGGCCAGCAAATTAAATTTCCCGATTGCCATTACCATCGATCAGAATTCCGGAGCACTCTGGGTAGCTGATGCCAATAACCATCGTATCCTGCGGTTCGACAATGCAACCACAATTTCCAGCGGAGCGAATGCAAACGGGGTTTTGGGACAATCCGATTTTACAACAGGCACAGCCCCCGTGGTCACAGCTGCTGCGGTTGGTTTTCCGTGGGGAGTGGCCCTTGATTCAAATGGTGATCTATGGGTGGGAGAACGTGCATGGAATCGTGTTACAAAATTTCCGAATGCCGCAGCGTTGCCAAACGGAAGCGCTGCAACGGTGGTTATTGGCCAAACTAATTTCTCCTCTGCGGGAATAGGTACTTCAGCAACAACATTGTGGCGTCCGAATAATGTGGCGATTGATGTTCTGGGAAATCTTTGGGTAGCCGATGAATTAAATGACCGAGTACTTAAATTTTCGAATGCCAAGAATTTAGTGACAGGAGCAGCAGCAACTGTAGTGTTGGGTCAGGTTGATTTTTTTGGTAACTCATTCGCAACCGCCCAAAACAGGATGTACGGACCCATTGGACTTCACGCAGACATTTTTGGAAACATCTGGGTTGGCGATTGGGCCAATCAACGGGTTTTACAATTTGTAAACGCCGCTTCGCTAGTGAATGGGGCGAATGCATCGAAAGTCCTGGGGGCGCCAAATTTTACGGCAATTTTTGGAGGTACCGCACAAAACAGAACGCAGCCTGTTCCGGGGCTAGCCGTTGACCACCTTGGCAATGTATACGTTGCGGATGATTTTAACAGGCGAGTGCTCCGCTTCAACGCGCCATCGGCAACGCCTATACCGAGCGTGGTTGCTGTTTGTTCGGGTACTGCGGCCACACTTATGGCAACAGGCGCCAACCCTGCCCAAGAATACCGCTGGTATGATGTTGCCAACGGAGGCAGTTCTTTGGGATCAAGCGACTCATTTACTACCCCGAATTTAACAGTAAGTTCGACCTATTACGTTAGTTTGGTCGATGCCGTGTGCAATTACGAAAGTGGCCGCCTGCCGCTGACAGTGAACATAATCTCAGCCCCCATCGCCCCGGCTACAACATCGGCTGGCCGCTGCTCGAGCGGCAGTTTAGCATTATCCGCCGCCGGCGCCAGCCCCGGCCAATACCGCTGGTACACCCAAGCCACGGGCGGAACAGCTATTGCCGGTGAAGTCAACGACACGTATACTACACCTTCCCTCACGAGCACCACTACCTACTACGTATCTATTAACAACGGTACCTGCGAGAGCAATCGCACGGCCGTAACGGCCACGATTAATCCGCTCCCCGCTGATCCAACAACAACGAACGCAAGCCGGTGCGATTCTGGTTCGACTATTCTTATGGCATCGGGCGGCAGCCCCGGCCAATACCGCTGGTACACCCAAGCCACGGGCGGAACACCCATTACAGGTGAGGTGAACGACACGTATACTACACCTTCGCTCACGAGTACCACTACCTACTACGTATCAATTAACACCGGTACCTGCGAGAGTAATCGCGCCCCGGTAACGGCCACGGTTAACGCAAACCCTGGGGCCCCGACTACCACCGCTGCTGCACGCTGCGATCCAGGAACAGTGACACTCACCGCCTCCGGCGCCAGCCCGGGTGAATACCGCTGGTACACCCAAGCCACGGGCGGAACACCCATTACAGGTGAGGTGAATGACACGTACACTACACCATCGCTCGCGAGCACCACCACGTATTTTGTATCAATTGGTATTGGCCCCTGCGAAAGCAATCGCGTAGCAGTAACCGCCACAATCAACCCAATCCCCTCAACACCCACCACAACCGGGGCTAGCCGGTGCGATGCCGGTACGGTTGCGCTAACGGCTTCAGGTGGCAGCGCGGGCGAATACCGGTGGTACGCAACTGCTACGGGCGGTACCCCGATTGCGGGCGAAGTGAATGACTCGTTTACCACACCCACACTCACCGGCACCACTGCGTATTATGTATCAATCAACAACGGTGCCTGCGAGAGCAATCGCGCCCCGGTAACGGCCACGATTAACACCATTCCGGCAAATCCCACACCTACAGGCGCCAGCCGTTGCGGCGCGGGTACCGTTACACTTACTGCAGCCGGTGCTGCCCCCGGCCAATACCGTTGGTACACGACGCTTACAGGCGGGCTGCCCCTCTCCGGCGAGGTAAACAGTACGTTTGTAACACCGGCTCTGCCGACTTCTACCGACTTCTATGTCTCGATTAACGATGGATTCTGCGAAAGCGGTCGTGCTGCCGTTACCGCTTCCATCAACCCCGTGCCGGCAGCGCCTACAACAACAAGTCCAAACCGGTGTGGCCCCGGATCAGTTTCTTTCACGGCAGCAGGGGGTGCGGCTGGTCAGTATCGATGGTACAGTTTGCCAACCGGCGGAACAGCCATACCGGGTGAGGTTAATAACACCTACACGGTAAATCTCACCGGCACTACTAGTTTTTATGTGGCGATTCTGCAAGCCGGCTGCGAAAGCAACCGCACCACGGTAGTGGGCACAATTCTGTCCGTACCAGCCATCCCGACCGTCACGTCCTCTCCTCCGATCACCAACAACCAACTGGAATTATGTCCATCCACCAGTGCCACACTAACCGCACCGGCTGGATTTGCCGCCTACACGTGGAGTACGGGCAGCACGGGGGCCACAACAACCGTTTCGCAACCGGGTAGTGTAACACTTACCGTTCGGAATAGCGACGGATGCACAAGTGCGCCTTTCGCCCTCACAGTAGTAAGTCGCGCGTGTGCGCCGGCCATCGCTCCACCACCGCCACAAACGATACCGGTGGAAGGTCAGCTCAACATCAATGTAACGGCATTGATTACGTCTGTCTTGCCAATCGTTCCCGGCTCGCTGCGCGTGACGATTGCCCCAGCCAGTGGCGCGCGTGCCAGTTTCTCGCCATCCGGTGAATTGCGAATCGATTACTCCGGGGTGCTATTTGCCGGGCGTGACGTCTTGACAATTGAAGTTTGCAACATCGCCGGAGAGTGCGCCCAGCAGCAGATCAGCATCGAAGTAGTAGGCGACATCATCGTCTTCAATGGCATCTCACCGAACGGAGACGGTGAAAACGAATTTTTCTACATACAATATATTGATGTGCTTCCGGCCGCGCGTGAGAACGAGGTTTCCATTTTCAATCGTTGGGGTGATCTGGTGTGGCAGACCAGAAACTATGATAACATAGGTAACCGCTTTGAAGGAAAGAACAGTTCAGGCGGGGAACTGCCTTCGGGCACCTATTACTACCGCATTCAGTTTGCGTCGGGCGTTTCGGAACGGGCAGGCTACCTTTCGTTAAAACGATAATGTGATTATGAAAAAATACATTTTTGGTTTCAGTATCTGGCTGTGTGCGTTGAGTGCCCACGCCCAGCAAGATCCGCTCTACGCGCAGTACCTCAACAACCCGCTGCTGCTAAATCCCGCCTATGCGGGTTCCAACAAAAGCTGGGTAACCAACGTGGGCTACCGCCGCCAATGGGCCGGCTTTGATGGCAGCCCTACCACACTTAACTTTTCGAGCCACATTTCTTTGGTGGATAACAAAGTAGGCGCAGGCCTGATGGTAATTCAGGATAACATTGGCGAAACAAAAAATACCGAAATCACCGCCAACTATTCCTACCGGATTGAGCAAGGCGACAAATCATTTTTGTTTGGACTCTCCACCGGCGTGATGCGCTACCAGGTAGACCCCGGCCAGTTGAGGCTACAAAATCCGGGCGACCCCGCGTTTGGGTTTACCAACGAAACCCAATTCAACACCGGCGTGGGCGCGATGATGAAAAGTGAACGCTACATGGTGGGATTGTCAGTGCCGCGGTTGATCCCGGCCCGCGTCAGCACCACGGGTGGGCAGGACATTCAAATCTACAACCGCCACGTGTACCTGTTTGCCGGCTACATCGTCAACATCAACCAGCGGTTCAAATTCAAACCTACTACGCTGATTAAAGGGACTGCCGGCGCACCGGCTTCCATCGACTTAAATGCCAACCTCGTGATCGACCAGAGCTACACGGTAGGTGTGCTCACGCGCAACTTCAACACGTATGGGTTACTGGTGCAGGCGTGGCTAAAAGATTTGCGCTTGGGCTATGTATTTGAAGTACCTACCAACCAGAGCGTGGGCCAGCGCTTCACCTCCCACGACATCGCGCTTACCTACACGCTCCCGTTCATGGCGCATCACGATCGTACGCGGTTTTCGAATTTTTGATGCTGGGTAAAGTAGAAAGTATTTCTATGATGGAAGCAAAACCGGCTTGGGCCAGGTAAGCACCGATTTTCTTCGGATCAACCGGCTTTTTTTAACGTAACACCATGTTCGAAGATAAAAAAATCGGGCAAAAGGCTAAACTATCGAATTGACGCTAATGCGCCTCCAACCAGTTCTTGCCCACGCCCACTTCTACATCCATGGGTACCTCCAACTGCACGGCATTGCGCATCAATTCGGTGATCCTAGGTTTCACAAGCTCTTCTTCATCGCGGTGTAAATCAAATATCAATTCATCGTGTACTTGCAAAATCATGCGGGTGCGTAACTTCTCTTTCTTCAGCCAATGTTGAATGTGCACCATCGCGATCTTGATAATGTCGGCTGCGCTACCCTGAATGGGCGCGTTAATGGCATTGCGTTCGGCAAAACCACGGGTGGTGATATTGCGTGAGTTGATGTCGCGCAGGTAGCGCCTGCGTCCTAAAATTGTTTCCACGTATTCTTTCTCGCGGGCAAAATTGATGGAGTCGTCCATGTAGCGCTTGATGCCCGGAAATTCCTGGAAATACGCTTCAATGATTTCGCCCGCTTCCGTTTTGGAAATGCCCAGGTTTTGCGACAGACCGAACGCGGTGCTGCCGTACAGAATGCCGAAGTTCACCTCCTTGGCTTTCCGGCGCATATCGGGCGTTACTTTTTCCAACGGCACTTTAAAAACTTTAGCTGCTGTGGTGGCATGAATATCTCTGCGCAGGCGGAAGGCCTCAATCATCGTTTCGTCTTTGGCAAACGCGGCAGCAATGCGCAACTCAATCTGCGAGTAGTCGGCCGACATGAACAGGTACTCCGGGCCACGCGGCACAAACGCGCTGCGAATTTGCCGCCCTTTTTCGGTGCGGATGGGAATGTTCTGCAAGTTGGGATTGTTGGAACTTAAACGCCCGGTGGCGGCTACCGCCTGCCGGTAGTCGGTGTGCACGCGCCCATCGCGGGGCGAGATCATTTTGGGCAGCGCATCGACATACGTGGAGCGCAGTTTCTCGTACTCGCGCCAATCGAGAATCTTGCGGGCAATATCATGATCGTCTGCCAGTTTGAGCAGCACTTCTTCGCCCGTGGCGTACTGGCCGGTTTTGGTTTTCTTTACTTTGTCCATCAGCTTCAGCCGATCGAACAATACCTCCCCTAACTGCTTGGGCGAACCAATGTTAAACTCGGTGCCTGCAATCTGAAAAATTTCCTTCTGTACTTTTTCGCTGTCTTTGCGCAGTGCGTCCGACATCCACTGGAGTGCACCCTCGTCCAACCGTACGCCTTCCCATTCCATATCGGCCAACACGGCCAGCAGCGGCATTTCCACATCGCGCATGAGCAGGGCATGGTCGCGCGCTTCCAGTTCAGCCTGGAGCAGCGGCTTGAGTTGCAGCGTTTGGTCGCACCGCTCGCAGGCCCACCGCACCCGGTCCGTTTCTTCGGTAAGCAATTGATAGTTGAGATACTGCTTGCAAAGAATGGATAAGTCGTGCGAGGCTTCGGGCTCAATCAGGTAGTGGGCCACGGTGGTATCAAACAGGGGGCCCTGTACCGTTACGCCTGCGGCACGGCCATGCAACACCGCCGCTTTTAAATGATGGCTCACTTTGCCAATGCGTGGGTGCGTAAGTGCCGGGGCAAAAAACATCACATCGGCATCCGCCAGCACGGGCACAAAATACGCCTGCCCCGCAGCGAAAGAAAATACCCATGCGCGCGATTGATCTTCATGTTCAATCACCTCCACACCAAACTCGCGCTGCTGCAACAATTTTTCGAGCAACTCATTTTTTTGTGCATCCTCTTTCACCAAGCGGTAGTCCACCGAATCGGCCACAAAACTTTTGCCGGCCACCGCCGGGGCAACTTCTTCGGGCGCAGCACCGAACATCGAAAGCTGCGCTGCACGGGGCGCCGGTGGTGGCGCAGACGCTACCCCGCCGCCACTCGCAAAAATCCGCGGCAGCATCGTTTTAAATTCCAGCTCCTCTAAAATCGGTTTTAGCCTGGCCTCGTCCGGGCCGGTATAGCGCAACGCTTCCTCGCGAATTTCAATTGGGACATCCGTTTTAATACGGGCCAGTTCTTTCGAGAGCAACGCCTGCGCACCAAACTGTTCCACACGCTCGCGCAGCTTGCCTTTCAACTCATGGGCATGGGCAATTACTTCCTCCACAGAGCCATAGGTTTTAATTAACTCCGCCGCGGTTTTGGGGCCCACACCGGGAATGCCAGGAATATTATCGCTGGTATCGCCCTGCAGGCCAAGCATATCCACCACCTGCTCCACACGTTCAATCTCCCACTTGGCGCATACCTCGGCCGGCCCAAGAATGTCTACCGAGTTGCCCATGTACGCCGGTTTGTACAGCAACACATTGGGCGCTACCAACTGCCCATAGTCTTTGTCGGGCGTCATCATGTACACCACAAAATCGCTGTTGGCAAATTGTTTGGCTACCGTGCCAATCACATCATCGGCTTCAAAGCCATCCAACTCAAAAATCGGAATGTTAAACCCGCGAATAATCTCTTTGCAAATGGGCAGGCCGTAGCGAATGTCTTCCGGGGTTTCCTGGCGGGTGGCCTTGTAATCGGCAAACAGGGTATCGCGAAATGTGGGGGCAGCCGTATCGAACGCCACGCCAATGTGCGTAGGTTTTTGCTTGGTAAGCACCTCCAGCAGCGTATTGGTAAACCCAAAAGGCACCGATGTGTTGCGCCCTTTGGAATTGATGCGTGGGTTTTTGGTGAATGCAAAATGTGCGCGGTAAATCAGCGCATAGGCATCCAGCAGAAAAAGTTTGTGGGTAGGCTCGGCCATGGCGCGAAGGTAGAAAGATCAGGCAGAATTGATGAGGCGCTGGCAGCGGTTTCGGCCCGGCGGCCGGGTTTTCTTAAACATCTTTTTTAGTTCCAGGATTTCTGCTTAAATAGAATTACCAAAACGCTATGCCTATGACTGCTCACTGCCCGCTCGACATGTTTTTGCATTGGGAGCGCGAAACCCCGAACCACGTTTTTTTACGCCAGCCCTTTAACGGCCAATACACCACCTGGACGTACGAACAGGCCGGCCAGGAAATTCGCAAAATTGCTTCCGGGCTAAAATCACTGAATTACCCCACGGGCAGCAACATTGCGCTGCTCTCAAAAAACTGTGCCCATTGGATCATGGCCGATCTGGCCATTATGATGGTGGGCCACGTTTCTGTGCCGTTGTACGCCACACTTACCGCGCACTCCGTACAGCAAATTCTGGAGCACTCCGGCTCAAAGGCGATCATTCTCGGAAAGCTGGATGATTATGCCGCGCAGAAGCCTGGCATTCCGGAAGGTGTTCAAAAAATTGGTATCGAACGCTATGGTGTGCACGAGGGTATTTCCTGGGAAAACTGGAATCAAACCCAGGTGCCACTGGCCGCCGCCCACCGCTGGAACAGCAACGATTTGCTCACGATTATCTACACCTCTGGCACCACGGGTAAGCCAAAGGGTGTAATGCACACCGTTAACGCCTTCGATGCGGTGATTCGCACGGCCATTCAAGAACTGAAACTGCCGGCGCAACCACAAATGTTCTCCTATCTGCCGCTGAGCCACATTGCCGAGCGCATGGGCATTGAGTTGTACGGCATCTATGCCGGTGGCACGTTTTCTTTTGCCGAGTCGTTGGACGTGTTTGCGCAAAATCTGGCGGAAACCCAGCCCACTACATTCTTTGCCGTGCCGCGCATCTGGGCGAAGTTTCAGGAAAAGATTCTGGAAAAGCTTCCGCAGAAAAAACTCGATCGGCTGCTCGGCCTCCCACTCATCGGCAGCATTGTGAAGAAAAGTGTGCGCAAAAAACTGGGCCTGAGTCGTGCCGGCCACATCTTCAGTGGCGCAGCGCCCATCTCAGTAGATTTGCTCAAGTGGTTTGATAAACTCGGCATCCGCATTTTGCAGGCCTACGGCATGACGGAAGATTGCGTGTATGCCCACTTTAACCGCCCCGATGCCAACAAGCACGGCACCGTGGGCAAGCCATTTAAAGGGCTTACCGTAAAAATTTCTGAAGAGGGCGAAATTCGGGTGAAGAGCCCCAGCAACACCATTGGCTACTACAAAGAGCCGGGCCTTACTGCCGAGTTGTTTGATGCCGAAGGCTTCTTGCGTACGGGCGATAAAGGCGAGATCGATGCCGAAGGGTTCCTTAAAATCACCGGCCGCGTAAAAGACCAATTCAAAACCGACAAAGGCAAATACGTAAGCCCCACACCCATCGAGTTGAAACTCTCCAGCAACCCGGATATCGAGCAGGTGTGCGTGGTGGGTATGGGCATCCCGCAACCCATCGCGCTGGTGGTGCTCTCAGCCGGCGGCAAAGCCAAACCTAAAGATCAGGTGATCCAAAGCCTATCCGGACTGTTAAAAGAAATCAACCCCACGCTGGAACACTACGAAGAGTTGAAAAAGGTGGTGATCATGAAAGACGCCTGGACGATCGAAAACAGCCTGCTTACACCCACCATGAAAGTAAAGCGCAACGAAGTAGAAAAAATTCACCTGCCCAAGTACCCCATGTGGTACGAAAAAGAAGGCCTGGTGGTGTGGGAATAACGCACCCTCTTTTCCGCACTTTTTTTCAAGCACCTGACGAAAGTCAGGTGCTTTGTTTTTTGTAATCCCTACTTTTTGCATGACATAAGCGCTGCCCGCCAGCCCGGGCAGCAGGGGAAAAACAAATTCAAAAGCCATGAAAAAAAGTCCAGCAGTTTCCACCATCATGACCAAAAAAGTAGCCACCGTGCAGGTGGAAGAAAAACTCAGCGCCGTGCGCGATGTGATGAGTAGAAAAAAAATCCGCCATGTGCCCGTGCTCTACGGCAAACACCTGGTGGGCATTGTTAGCCGCACCGATTTAAACCGCCTCACCTTCGGCAGCCTCTTCGAGGGGCAGCAAGACGCAGACGAGGCCATGTTTCAGATGCTCTCCCTGCGGCAAGTGATGAGTCACAAACCGCGTGCTGTACGGAAATCGGAAAACATCCGCACCGTAGCCCAGATTTTTCTAAACGAAGAATACCATGCGCTACCGGTGGTAGACGATAAAGACGACAGTAAACTGGTGGGCATTGTTACCACCACAGACGTGATCCGCTACTTATTGGGTAAGTAAAAATTTTGGGCGGCCCCCCGCGCTTGGGGGCGCGGGGCCGGGCTGCTACGGGGTACGCTGCGCTCCCGTGGCCGCGCGCGGCGCGCGGCCACCAGGCCCTGCGCATCCCTGGCCGAAGCCCCGTGCAACTCCACAACGTTAGTTCTCAAATAAAAATACGGCAACTGCCGCAGGGCACCAACCACCGTTTTTTTTTGCGGGTTTGATTGATTTACACCTGAAACAAGATGCGCATCCCAACGGAATATGTTGTAAATTTATAGGGTGAGCAAAAGGCTACTTGGCCCGGCTCAAAAAAATTGATGCGCTACGTCCTTACGTGTACGGTGTTTTTGTTTTTCTGCGTGGCGGCGGCCGTGGGGCAATCCACCGCCCTCACGGCGGGCAGTGCCGCTGCGCCCGGTACAGCCGCAAACGAAACGTACTCCATCACCATCACGGTGCGCAACATCCGGAACAATAAGGGCGTAATTCGTTTTAAGTTTTACGATGACAATACGCGCTTTCCGCACGACACCGGCTTTTTACGAACCGTTGTGCCGAAAACCGAAATGAAGGGCGACTCCATTACCGTTACCTACCACGGGTTTACCTCAAAGAACATGGCCATTGCCCTGCAAGACGATGAGAACAGCGACATGAAGCTGGACATGGGTTGGTTTTTGCCCAAAGAAGGCCACGCGTTTTCCGACTACTACCACGCCACCATGCTGCGCAAGCCCGTGTACGATGATTTTGATTTTGTGCTTACGGGCGACAAGAAGGTGGAAATGAAGATGCGGTATTATTGATGTACCGCATGGCGTGGCACCGTTCGCCCATTGGTGCACTGCTGCCGCGGCCCGGATTGAGCGGGTTTGTTTGAGCCCGAAAGTGCCTTGTGCGGTGGGTGGCGAGCCGCGAAAGCCGGAAAAGCCGCCCAAAAAAATCCCTGCGTTACTTAACCACCACGCGTGGTCATGCACAACAAAAAAGGCGACTCGCGGTCGCCTTTTTCTGATACTACGTGCTGCTTACTGTTGGTGATCGGGCGTTTCGCCAATCGTGTTGGTTTCCTGCGTAAAGTCTTTGGGCGTGGGTAGTTCGTTGATGTCGTTAATGCCAAAGTACTCCATGAATTTGGCGCTGGTGCCGTACAACATAGGGCGCCCAATGGTTTCTGCCTTGCCGCGAATTTCAATCAATCCTTTGTCGAGCAGTTTTTGAATGGCGTAGTCGCAGTTTACACCACGAATGTTTTCCACCTCGGTTTTGGAGATGGGCTGCTTGTACGCGATGATGGACAGTGTTTCCATGGCCGACGTAGACAATCGCTTTTTCGATTGCTGCTTGAGCATGATGCCAATGCTGGTTTGGTAGGCCGGCTTGGTTAAAAACTGGTAGCCACCCCCGGCGCGGTTCAGTTGAAACGCATATTCCTCGGCCGCGTATTTTTCCTCCAACCGCTGCAGTGCTTGCTGAATGTCCTCTTCCGGTACTTCGGCATTAAACATTTCCGTGAGGCACGCTTTGATGTCGGCTACTTTGGTGGGCATGGGCGAACAGAACACCAAGGCCTCAATGTGGTTTTGCAGAAAATCCATGCGTTTCGGGTTATCAGGATTAATCCTGCTTCATCATTTTTGCTTCAATCGACTGCGTGGTGTGCGGCACGGCAATGAGGCGCTCTTTGGAGATGAGCTTACCGGTTACCGAACAAATACCGTAGGTGCCGTTCTTGATGCGCACCAGTGCATTCTCCAAATTGGTGATGTACTTCTGTTGGCGGGCCGCCAATTGGCTCAGGTTTTCTTTCTCGGCCGTTTCGGCACCGTCTTCCAATACTTTTGTGTTTCCGCCCGAAGTGGCATCGGTGCCCTCATCGTTGTTGCGGTTGAGCGTATCTTTTAACAGCTTAAATTCTTCGCGGGCTTTATCGAGCTTGGCCAGAATCAACACTTCAAATTCTTTCAGCTCTTCATCGCTGTAGCGCGTGCGGTTGTCTTCCACGGTAGCTTTGGTGGGCTTGTGGGCAATGGGCCGCTGCGTAAGAATGGGAAAAATGTTGAGTTGCGGCGAAGTTTTGGGTGCGGCGGGGGTATCCGTTTTCTTGGGTGCCACCACGGTGGTGGTTTTCGCGCTGGGCGCGGCGGCCGTGCGGATGGCGGCTTTCTTTTCTACCTTCTCTACTTTCTTCTCCACCTTAGCTTTTACTTCCTTCTTGGGGGCAACGTTCTTGGGGGCGGCTTTTTTTGCCACCGGCTTTACTTCTTTTTTGGGGGCCGCTTTTTTGGCAACCGGTTTTGCTGGCGCTGGTTTTGCCTTCGGTGCCGGTTTGGCTTTAGCTGCTTTTTTAGCAGGTTTGCTTGCGGGTTTTTTTGTTTTCTTAGCCATACAGTTCAGTCCTCCGACTGCGGTTTAAAAAATATCGCGCAAAAATACGGGGTGGGGGGTGAAACAAAAAATGGCCGATCGTTAATTAAAACGGTTGCAGAAACTCGCAAAAAACCGCAAATCACCCCTGCTTCAGCGAGGCAAGGTCAATCACGAAGCGGTAGCGCACATCGCCTTTCAACATGCGCTCGTAGGCTTCGTTGATTTTTTGCATCGGAATGACCTCCACATCGGAAACAATGTTTTTGGCTGCACAGAAATCCAACATTTCCTGCGTTTCGGCAATGCCGCCAATCATGGAGCCGAGAATGCTTCTGCGGTTGCCCAGCAACGTAAAGGGGCTTATCTCGGGGTTTTTAGAGGGCAGCCCTACGATAATCATCGTGCCGTTCAGGCCAAGCAATTGCAGATACGGGTCGTACTCATGGTTGGCCGAAACGGTATTGAGGAGCACGTTAAAGTAGCCCCGATACTTTTTCATGTCTGCGCTATCGGCCGAGTGCACGAACTGATGCGCACCCAACCGCCGGGCGTCTGCCGCTTTGCTTTTGGATGAACTGATGAGCGTAACTTCGGCTCCAAATGCGGCCGCAAACTTTACGCCCATGTGGCCGAGGCCGCCCAAGCCAATGACGCCCACGCGCATGCCCGGGCCCACTTGGGTGTAGCGCAAGGGTGAGTAGGTAGTGATGCCGGCACACAAGAGGGGTGCGGTGGCCGCGAGGTCGAGTTTGTCGGACACACGCAAGACATATTTTTCATCGGTAACGATGGCCGTGGAGTAGCCGCCCTGGGCGATGGTCTTCCCATCGCGTTCGTAGGCGTTGTAGGTGCCCGTCATGCCTTGGTAGCAGTATTGCTCCAATCCCATCTGGCAATGGGGGCACGTGCGGCAGGAGTCTACCATTACGCCCACAGCTGCGAGGTCGCCCGGTGTGAAGCGAGTTACCGCGTGGCCAACGCTCACTACGCGGCCCACGATTTCGTGACCGGGCACCATCGGATACATGGAGCCGCCCCACTCGTTGCGGGCCTGGTGCAGATCGCTGTGGCAAACGCCGCAGTACAGAATATCGATGTGTACATCGTTCGGGCGTACGTCTCTGCGCGTGAATGCGTACGGAACGAGGGGCGTAGTGGCCGACATAGCCGCATACGAATGCGTGGGTAATGCCATCTTGGGAGATTTTGTCAAAGGTAGACAACGCGCGCAGCGCGGACAAGCCTTTTGCAGGCTTTAGTCCTTGCGAAACTCCAGGATGTCGCCCGGTTGGCAGTCCAGTTCGCGGCAGATGGCTTCGAGCGTAGAGAAGCGGATGGCCCGGGCTTTACCGGTTTTCAGGATGGAAAGATTGGCGAGCGTGATCCCGATTTTTTCAGCAAGCTCTTTCGACTGCATCTTGCGCTTCGCCAGCATCACATCCAGATTTACGATGATGGCCATGTTACACAGTAAAGTCTTGTTCGCGGTTCATGGAATTGCTCTTCAAATCGTCAAATCACTTTCTGATTTCATCTGTATGCCTTGCTGAAAAATTTCAGCGATCATGAAAATCACCAGGCCAAAAAAGATATTTTGATAGGCAAGCTCCGGCAACACCACCATCGGCATTCGCACCTGCTGAAGTTGATCGACATGAATTTCGAAGTGGCGGTGTAGCAACCACCCCGTGGCCACTCGCCCCACCCACTCCGCAGGAACGGTAAGCATCACCAGCACGCCCAACCACCGAATGCGGTTTCGGTTTTGGATAGAAAATGGATTACCCGTTTCAACGCTGCGCGCAATTTGCCGCAATAGGTACGTAACGGCCAACACAAACGCCGCCAGCAACAAAAAAACGACTAAGACGACCATGCGCCACTCCGGATCGGTGGTGTGAAACGACACCGCCAGACGATCGCTGCCAATTTTAGGCGCCACCGTTTGAGGACTTCTCGGCACGAGGTCAATGGAGGTCTGCGTAAGATACAGTTCACGATCGAGCGGCCACGTAAACGTGACCTGCTCCTGCGCCCCCTGCGTGAAGAAGAAAACCAGCAGTGCCAGCATCACCACCACGCCCGCGAGTGTGAGCCAGAAAATTGAGCCAATGGCTTTGGTTACCAAGGATGATTTCGTTTCCATGGGGCAATAATCAGTAAATATTTATTGTTAAACAATATTTTTTGATTGAAAAATAGCTGGATCGCCCTCCGCTGGCTACCTGTACCCGAATTGGCGTTAATTTTGACTCCATTATCAAGAAACTGTTGACGTATGCGCTACCTGGTTTTTGTCTTATTGATTTGTACCACCCTTGTATCCGCTCAATCCGTGCAAAACGTGAATGGCGTACAAGCCGGAGATAACGTACTGGTGACGTACGACCTGGTGGATAACAGCGCGCGCGAGTTCTACGTGCGGTTGTTGTACTCCAAAGACGGTGGCATCTCGTTTAGCAACGAACTGCGCAGCGTGTCGGGCGATGTGAAAGGCAGCGTGAAACCCGGCACGAACAAAAAAATCATTTGGGATGCGCGGCAAGAAGTAGGCACGCTGGTGGGCGATGTCGTGTTCAAAGTAGAGGCGCTCTCCAAAGCCAGCGCTTCCTCGGGCCTCTCCGCCCAAAACAAATGCCTTAAAGTAGATCTCAACGAAGTGAAGGCGGAAGGGTATAACCGCGTGCGCGTGGAGTACACCGTCACTCCCATCAATGGAAACTCGACCATCTACCTCAGCGCCTTTATCACCAATACCTTTTTGGCCGATGGCAGTAACAACAAATTTAAAATCTCCGAAGGCACGCTGGCCGGTACCCCCAAGGGGCAAGACAAGGCCGTGCTGAACGGCGTACCCTATAACGGTTATGTGGTTTTTGATGCTGTACCCTCCAATCTGGAAACGGCTTCACAACTGGTGCTCTTCATCGGTGCCCAAGGCTACCAAAGTGGCGCCTGTGCTCAAAACGACTCCGCCGCTGCTTTTCGCTTCACCAATGTTCCGATTACCCGATGAAAAAGTTTTTTGCCGCCTTTTTTCTTTTACTGGCCGTTGGCGTTTCTGCACAGGAAAAAGTCTCCGGGCTGAGTAAACCCGTGTCGCTCTCGATTGGCTTCAACCAAATGAAGGTGGCCTCCGGCGTTTCTGATCCCATTGCACTTGCCATTGGCAGCACCACACCAAACGTGCGCGCAGATCTTACCAGCGTAACAAAGGAAGAAGCAAAAGAGGCGCTGGCCAAAACCGCTCCACCCGCCGCCGCTGCCAACCGCCCCAACTATTATGCGCTGCTCATTGGCGTGGAAAAATACCAGTACGCCAATGCCAATCTGGGTAACCTGAACCAACCCGTGAAAGACGCCAATGCGTTAATGGGCGTACTGGCAGGCGATTACAGCTTTAAACAAGAGAACGTGTTGTTTTTAAAAAATCCGACACGCGACCAAATCATTACGGCCTTTGAAGACCTCGCAAAAAAAGTGACGCCCAAAGACAACCTCTTGATTTTTTATGCCGGCCATGGCATCTGGGATGAACGCCTCAAGGTAGGTTACTGGCTACCGTCGGATGCGAAAACCGATAACAAATCGGCCTGGATCGCCAACAGCACCATTCGCGACTACATCTCGGGCATTCAATCGAAGCACACGTTATTGATCACCGATGCATGTTTTAGCGGCAGCATTTTCAAAACCCGCGAAGTTATCTCCGAAGTAAACGAATACGCCGTAGCCAAAATTTACCAACTCCCCAGCCGCAAAGCCATGACCAGCGGCACGCTTACCACCGTGCCCGACACCAGCAAATTCATGGAATACCTGCTCAAGCGCCTGCGCGACAACACCAATAACTTCCTTACGGCTCGCCAACTATTTTTTAGCGTAGAAACGGCCGTAATGAACAACACCAACACAGTGCCTCAATTTGGCGTAATCCAGGAAACCGGAGATGAAGGGGGCGACTTCATCTTCATGCGGAAATAATGCGCCTGAGGTTTTTCCTTTTTTTCCTTACGGTGATGGGCTGCTCTGCGGCAGCCGCCCAACAGCCACCAACAGCGCCACCCGCTGTGTACCGCATGTCGAAGCAGGATTTTCTTGCGCTGGCCGGTGAAGACGATTCCCTGCGGGCAGTGGTGAATCTGTATTTCCGCAAGCGCAAAACCGCCAGCACACTCCTGACCGTGGGGGCGGCATCGCTGGGTGTTTTTGTGGTGGGCAACATCTTTACGGTGCTCCGCGCAGGAAGTACCGCAGGCGATCCGGGCGATGAACTCACCACCCTTGCAGGCATAACCACGGTAGGGTTTTTTGGTAGCACCACGGCCGGACTGATTCGATTAGCGCGCTATCCGCGCAAGCGTCTGCAGAAAATCATTACTGCGCGGCACACCGGCCAACCCCTGCCCCACCGCATCCGAAAAAAACTGAGCGCAAAAGATTTCGCGAATTAACGATTCGCCACCACCACCCGCTTCCGAAAAGTTTTTAAACGGCCATCCAGGTCGAACACTTCAAACCACACCACATAATAGCCGCTGCGCACCCGGGCCGACTGATCATCATCGCCATCCCACCGCAGAAACCCCTCAAAGCCCAACGTCTCGTTGTGGGCGAGCGTTTTGATGAGCCGCCCCTGCTGGTCGAGTATTTTTACGTTGGCAATGAACCCACTTTGATCGAACGCATACCGAATCTGGCTGAACCCGGGGCTGTGCCCGGGCGAAATGATTTCCGGGTCCACGCGCACCGATTCGTCTGCGGCAGTTGCCGGCCGCACATGCGCATTCATCCACCCGGGCGTAGCATAGCCGGCGGCAGCCGGAGCAGATTTCCAATTGGCCGCCAACTGCGTTGGGGCTTGCCATTGAATGCGCTCCAACGATACGCCTTCGGTATCGGTTAATATCGCATCGTGCCACCGGTCGTCATAGGCCAACGTATCGAGCAGCTGCCCGGGCGCAAGTAATGCGATACTGCCGGCATCGTCATTCAGCGGTGGCACGTCCATCTGGAAGAAAACCGCGTCGCGCCCCTGCGGGTAAAACGATTTCAGCAGCGCCGGATTTTCGGTGAATACCAAAAAGGCCTGCGGCTCAAGAATGAAATCGCTGGCGCTGATCAATTCCATGTTCGTAGTCTTGCCGCCTTCGCGATTGGCCAGCGCCCAGTCTTTCAAATTCAAAAACTTAGGCGACGCATTGTACACCTCCACGAAGTCAACGCCATTGGGTTTAGGATTGAACAGGATCTCATTCAACACCACATCACCCGGCACGGCTGCTTCCGGCAATGCAAACGTGGCGGAGTTATGTTCCGGTTGAATTTCATTGCCACTGCAATCGCGCAAAGCCAACACACGCAACGTGTAGCGCTGGCGTGTGGCAAACGGCTCCACCGTTACGCGCAACTGCCGCAGCGCCCGATCCGTAAACACCACCTCGCGCACGGTAACGGCCGGATCAAACACCAGCTGCGGCAGTGCCGGGGTTTCCAGCTTCTCATCAAATTGCAACAGCACCTGTTGCGCACTGGCCACCACCCCCACCAATTTTGGGCCGGTAACATCGGGCTTGTTGGCATACACTGCATTGCGCGCACCGGGCGTGCCACCCGCCGCGGCCTCGCTCGCCACCCAGTTGGTTTCCGCTGCACACACGTTCTCCGGGTCAATCAACTCCAGCGCCCACCCACCGTCTTGCTTCTCGGTACTGCGGTACCAACCGGCTGTGTAACTCACCGAGTCGATGACTTGCGCCGTGGGCGTGTGCAACTGCACCACGTCGCCAGCATTGTTCAGCGAGGGGAAACCGCTAACGCCCAGCACGGGCGTGTTCACAAACTTCGCAGCGTTGGCGGTGCTGGTTAACACCACGTACTGGCCCGGCTGCAACAGGTACTCCGGCAAGCGCGCGGTACCGGTAGCATCGCTCAGGCGCCAGTTCAGCAATTGAAACGGGTGCGAACTGCGGTTGAACAGCTCAACATATTCCGCTTCGGGCAGTTGCACCACCGGTGCGGGGTCGGCCATGATTTCGCTTACGCGGATGTTGAAGCGCTGGGCGGGCACTTCCACAAAATACAAGAACGCACGCGTAGTGGCGGGCAGCGCATTGCCGGCCACGTCTTTCACACCTTGCACCCGCAGTTGGTAGGTGGCGCCGTTGGTAAAGTCCGTGTCCCACACGAGCGTAACCGCAGCGCCATCAACGGTGGCCGTGGCGGGCAGCCCCAGCGGAGCATCCAACGCATAGTTGCTGCGCTCGGCCGCGCTGCCTGCATCTAGCGGCTCATCGAACTGCAGGCGCACAGACCGCGCGGAAACCACATCCACCGTGGTGATTTCCGGCGCGCGCGTATCGCGTGCGGGGGGTGTAATCAACACATCATCCAGAAAAAACCGGGTGATGTTGCCTATCGTGTACGTGCACACCCATCCCGCGAAAGCGGAAACCGGATGCACGGCATCTTGCCCGGACGCTTCCAGCACAAAGTCAGTGCCGCCCGCGTAATCAATCAGCACATTCCAAACCCCGCCTGCCAGCCGCTGCACCTTAATGCGAATGGCGAATGGATTGGCGATGCCCCCGTTGCGCGCGCGGCATACAGACACGCGCGCACTGCCCGTTTGCCGGAACAACTCTACCGCATCCTGCTGGCCGTTCTCGCCCAGTTGCAGGTAATAGCCGTTGAGGTTTTGCGTGAGGTTGGCCTGATCGCTCACCAAATAAATGCGCGCAAAGTTGTTGGCCGAGGGTGCAAAATTTAACCGCACCCAAAACTCCCATTCAGTGTTTTCCAACGCCGTGGCCGCGAAAGCAGTAGCGAGGTAAGCCGTGCCCGCCGCGGTGCTGTTGAGTTGCAGTTGCTGCGTTGTGTTAACCGTAAACAGAGCGGTGGTGCCCGTCCACTCCGGATCGGCCGTGAAGTTTCCATCCGAAAAGCGATCGGTTACCTGCGCATCCGCCGCCAGGCAAGCCATCAAGAGCCCAACTATGATGACCGGTGTTTTCATACCGTAACAAACCAAAAATACTATTTTTGCGTCCTTAAAAAATCGATTTGGATATGCGTTTAGCAATTGTGGGGGTTACAGGCCTGGTGGGTCAGGAAGTGCTGAAGGTGTTGGATGAACACCAGTTTGCGTTTGATGAATTGTACCTGGTGGCCTCACCGAAATCGGTAGGCCAGGAGATCACGTTTCGCGGTAAAAAATATACCATTCAGAGCATTGAAGCCGTGTGCAACCTCGCACCCGATGTGGCCATTTTCTCCGCCGGGGGCGGCACCAGCCTGGAATGGGCGCCCCGCTACGCGGCCAAAGGCACGGTGGTGATCGACAACTCTTCGGCCTGGCGCATGGATGCCACCAAAAAACTGGTGGTGCCCGAAATCAATGGCAACGCCATCACACCCGAAGATAAAATCATTGCCAACCCCAACTGCTCTACCATTCAAATGGTATTGGCGTTGGCGCCACTGCATGCCCGCTACAAAATCAAACGCATTGTGGTATCCACCTACCAAAGCGTAACCGGCACCGGCAAAGACGCCGTGCAACAACTCATGGAAGAACGCCAGGGCATCTCCAACATGAAAGTGTACCCGCACCGCATTGACCTGAATGCGCTGCCCCACATCGATTCGTTTCTCGACAACGGCTACACCAAAGAAGAAATGAAGATGGTGAACGAAACCCGCAAAATCCTGAACGATAACACCATTGGTGTAACCAGCACCACCGTGCGCATCCCCACCATCGGGGGCCACTCCGAGGCGGTGAATGTGGAGTTTCATCACGACTTTACGTTAGCCGATGTGCGCCAGTTGCTGGAGGCCGCACCCGGCGTAGTAGTGCAAGACGATGTAAAGAACAACGTGTATCCCATGTGCATCAACACCCAGGGCCGCGATGAAGTGTTTGTGGGCCGCCTGCGCCGCGATGAATCGCAACCCAACACGTTAAACCTCTGGATTGTGGCCGATAACCTGCGCAAAGGTGCCGCCACCAATGCGGTGCAAATCGCGGAGTTCATCCAACAAAAAAGCCGCGTTACCGCCTGATCGGCCGCCACACACACAACCAACCGCACGCAAATGGGTTTATTGGCTAATGGCTGATAAACCCATTTTAGTTTGGTTCAAAAATGACCTGCGGCTTACCGACCACGAGCCCCTTACCCGGGCGGTAGACACCGGCCGCCCGGTAGTAGCCGCCGTCATCATCGACCAACGGCACCTGCAACCCACGCCGCTGGGCTTTCCGCGGATGGGGCCACTCCGCGCCCGGTTTTTATTCGAATCCATCGCGGCCCTCGCCCAACAGCTGGCCGAAAAGGGCGGGCGTTTAATCGTAAAATTAGGTTTACCTGAGTTTGAAATATTAGAAATAGCAAAAAATTGCAATGCCCACGCCATTTACACCGGCCAGGAAGTAGCGCCGGAAGAAGTTGCCGTGCTCGAACACGTTAGCCGTGCGGCCGCGGCCCTGGGGGTGGAAGTAAATGCCTTTTGGCACCACACACTCATCCACTACCAGGATATCCCCTGGCCCATCCAGCGGCTGCCCGATGTGTTTACCCAGTTCCGCAAAGCGGTGGAACGCGAAAGCCCCGTGCGCCCAGCGTTCCCCGCGCCCGGCGCGATCGCTTTTTTTGATCACCAATACCCCAGCGACCCCTTTCCGCCGCTGGCGGCTGCCGACCAAAACCCGGTTTTTGCGGCAAAATCAGTAATTACCTACCGCGGCGGAGAAAAAGAAGCGAATACCCGCTTAAACGAATACTTCTGGAATACAAATGGCCTCCAATCCTACAAAGAAACCCGCAACGGCCTGCTGGGGCCGGGCTACTCCTCCAAGCTCTCGCCCGCCCTCGCGGTGGGCGCACTGTCCGCAAAATCCATTTACTGGGAGGTAAAACGCTACGAGCAGCAGCGCGTGGCCAACGATTCTACCTACTGGCTGGTGTTCGAGCTGTTGTGGCGCGATTATTTTCAGTACGTGATGAAAAAATACGGGACCGATGTTTTCCGCAGCCGCGGGGTGCGGGCGCAACCCAAACGGTGGAAGCAAGACCCCGAAGCGTTTGCGCGTTGGCGCCTCGGCCAAACCGGGGTGCCCTTTGTAGATGCCAACATGCGCGAGTTGCTGCACACCAGCTTCATGTCTAACCGCGGCCGCCAGAATGTGGCCAGCTATCTTACCAAAGATCTAAAAATCGACTGGCGCTGGGGTGCCGCGTGGTTCGAGAGCCAGCTTATCGATTACGATGTGTGCAGCAATTGGCTCAACTGGGCCTACGTAGCCGGTGTAGGTAACGATCCGCGCGAAGACCGGTACTTCAACATTGCCCGGCAGGCCGAGCGGTACGACCCCGATGGCGCGTACGTAAAATTTTGGCAGGGGTAGTGCGGCACTTACCGCGCAGGTTTGCGCTTCGAAAACCTGCGCTTGCCGCCCCGGTGGCCAGCGTCGCGGTCGCCTTCTGCGCGCGGGCCCGGCACCGCCTCGGGGCCAAGACCTTCCGGCAACGCCACGCGCTCAATGGTGCGGCCAATCAACTCCTCAATCGACTGGAACCGGCGCATGTCGCGGCTGTTTACAAACGTAATGGCCGTGCCGGTAGATTCGGCCCGGGCCGTGCGGCCAATGCGGTGCACGTAATCTTCCGGGTCCGGCGGCACATCCCAGTTAATCACCATGCTAATGCCCTCCACATCAATGCCGCGGCTCAGCACATCCGTGCCAATCAAAATTTTCAGTTGCTTGTTTTTAAACGCACGCATTAACTCCGTGCGCTCCTCCTGCTCGATGTCCGAGTGAAACGCCTTCGCGGGCAGGTTGGCGCGCTCAAACGCCTTGCCCAACTTCTTTACCATCTCTTTGGTAGACGCAAACAAAATAATGCTGCTCCACGGGTACGCCTTCAACACGTGGCTCAGCAGTTTAATCTTGTATTCGTCTTTAATCATAAACGCCTGCTGCAAAATGCCCGCGGCCGGTTTAGAAATGGCAATGGTAATTTCCGTAGGGTTCTTTAATATCTTGTTCGCCAGCGTGCGGATCTTGGGCGGCATGGTAGCGGAGAACAACAACGTTTGCCGCTCGCCGGGAATGTAGCTAATGATCTTAATGATGTCTTCGTAGAAGCCCATGTCCAACATGCGGTCGGCTTCATCCAGAATCAAATGCTTCAGGTGCGAGAAGTCAATCGTGCCCGTAGCCAACATCGCAATCAGGCGACCCGGCGTGGCAATGATAATGTCTGCCCCCTGTTCCAGCGCCTTGCGCTGCGTGTCCCACGCGGCACCATCGCCCCCACCGTACACCGGTATGGAGCTCACCCCTGTAAAATACGCCAGGCCCTCCACCTGCTGGTCAATCTGCACGGCCAGCTCGCGCGTAGGCGCCAGCACCAGCGTGTTCAGGTGGCGGTGGTCGGTATGGATAATGCGGTTAATCACCGGCAACAAATACGCAGCCGTTTTGCCCGTGCCCGTTTGCGCGCAGGCAATAATATCGTGGTGTTGCTGAATCACCGGTATGGCCTGCTCCTGAATGGGTGTAGGTTTAGAGAAGCCGATGGCATCCAGGCCATCTTGCAGCTTAGCATCGAAATTGAAATTACGGAAGGTCAAAAAAAGAAGGGTTGATGTAAAAAAGTGCACAAATATACGAAGGGAAACGGCACCGGCGGCAAACGCGCGCAGCAGCAGGCAGGGCGGCAGAACCCATAGCGTGGCGGTAGATGAGATTGAATTGAAAAAGCAACGCAAAAAAACGTTGGCGGCCCCGCCCCAATTGCCCCGGGCGGCCCGGCTATTCACTCCAACTCCGCGCCGCCCGCAGGCCCGCCCCTGGCGGGGTTTCCGTTGCTATCCGTGGCCGGGAGCCGGGTTACGCAACAGGGCACAGCCCTCATGTGCGGCAATGCGTGCGATGGGGGTTACACAAGGTTAGAACAAATAATTGCGATTGTATACATTCGGGTGTTGGGCGCAATAGCATGAATGGAGATTAAGTTACCATATGGACTACGAGACGACAAACTTCTGACAATTGAAGATGTTGAAAGCGGACTGAAATGCAATTGCGTTTGCCCAACATGTAAAAAAAGACTTATTGCAAGAAAAGGAGAGATTAAAGAACATCATTTCGCTCACGATAAAGGAGATGACTGCGGACAAGGAGTTGAAACTGCTATACACATAATCTCAAAAGAATTTATAAAGGACGCTAAATACTTCACAACACCACCGATATATTACCCTAACACCAAAGTAGTTATTATTAACGAGTCACAGGTACCGATTGAATCGGTAACTCTTGAATCAAAAGTTGGTTCAATAGTCCCAGATATCGTGATAACTTCAGTAGCCGGTAAACAGCTTTTAGTTGAAATCACAGTTACTCATAAAGTAGACTATAGGAAATACCAGAAGATTAGAAGTATGAAGTTTTCCGCAGTTGAGGTCCTTGCAGGACATTTAATGAGGAGAATGTATTCAGAGAAAAAATACTTTCTAACAGACAAAGATTACAAAACAGCGCTTATCGAAGAGTCGACCCACAAAAAATGGATAAATAACCCCCGTGCCGAAAATTTAGTCGAAAGAATAAACAAGGATTTAAAAGAAAATTACTGTGAAGAAAAAGAAATAAAATATTTGAGTTTTGAATATGATTATATCAACTATGTTGACAAGTGTCCATTAAATAAGAGACAATGGAAAGGAGGAAAAAATAAAGGACTATCATATGCAAACATCCATTCTGACTGCTATCACTGTAAGTTTAAAGTTCAAATAGAGCATAAGACATTAAAGTTCAAAACCGGTTTTAACAAAGAAGTCCCAAGCCGACTATTTTGCGCCGGCTATTTGGAATTGGACTATTCCGACCTAATTAAAAAATTAAGAGACATACACCAGAACTTTAAATCTCTAACGCTTTAATATGAAAACATTTTCAAAAATATTGATTGAATGGCTAAAGCGCCTGACCATATACCTTGAAAAAAAACTCTATAAAAGTAATCCATCAAATCCTGTTTCAATAAACTCACTTGCGCCTAAAATACTTACAACTGAAAAAGAGATAGATACAATTCGCCCGTATTTGAATCATCTAAAGCTCGCAATCGACTCCAAACAAATTAATAACATAGCCCTTACCGGAAGCTACGGTAGCGGGAAAAGTACCATTCTAAGAACATTTCAACATTTACACCCAGAGTATGAATATCTAAATATTTCTCTGGCCTCATTTAAAGACAACAAGCAACAGAGGAAAAAGGATGATTCAGATTTTGAGAGAAAATTAGAGGTGAGCATACTTCAACAAATGTTTTATCATGTAAAGCCAACTCAAATTCCAGACTCTCGATTTAAACGAATAGTCAATCTTACCAGCAAAAAACTGTTTCTACTCTGTGCATTTGTTATGCTATGGTCGATAAGTGCCTTGTACCTTTTTAAATTTGACTACATCCAAAAAATAAATCCTAGACAATGGGATTACCATCACCCAATTGATTGGATTGCAGTACTAATCTCCCTTGTATTTTTTCTTGGAACCAGTCTTTTAATAAAGGATATATATCGCGTATTCAGAAATTCGAAAATCAATAAGCTAAGCATTAAGGGAGAACTTGAATTAGAGGCAAACGATAAATCCGTATTCAACCAACACTTAGAAGAAATTCTGTATTTCTTCGAGCGTACCAAGTTCACCGTGGTTGTAATAGAAGATGTTGATAGGTTTGAGAGCACCGACATTTTTACAAAACTCAGGGAAATCAATATTTTGATTAACAACTCAAGCTTAATTAAGCGTTCGGTTAAATTCATCTATGCCATAAAAGACGAAATGTTCAATGACAAAAATGAACGTGTAAAATTCTTTGAATTCATTATTCCAATCATACCATTCATTAACCCCTCAAATGCAAGCGACCAGCTTGCTAAATTGATAAACGAGGCTAATTTACAAAATACACTTTCTAGAGACTTTACCTCTGATGTTATCACTTTTATAGATGATATTGATATGCGTTTACTTATAAATATATTTCATGAATATCAACTCTATAAGACAATACTGAGCAATGAACTAAGCCAGGATAATTTGTTTGCCATGATAGTCTATAAAAATTTGTATCCCCACGATTTCGGTGAATTACAAAAGCGAAGGGGAAATCTGTATGCTTTCTTTCAAAACAAACGCAACTACATCGAGACAATTATAGCAGGTTATAAAGAACGTATTAAAAAACTCGAAGAGGAACTTAGTATTGTGGAAGGTGAAACTACAAAAACAGTCAAAGAATTAAGGGCCATTTACATTGTTAAAATCATCTCCAAGATTGGTAACTTCCGAAACTTCTACATTAATTATTCTCAAGTTAATGCATGGGATATTCTAGAAGATAATCACTTTAACGCACTTAAAACTCTCTCTAACATACAATATACTCATCAAAATGGAAGCACGTATGATAGCGGCATTTCATTGAAGAGTGTTGAGAAAGAAATCTCAAAAACTTTAACCTATGAAGACCGGGAAAGATTAGTAAATGATAAGGCTAAAAACAGAACCAACTTGCTAAAGAATGAAACCGAAAGTATAAAAGGAAAGATTAATGAAATCGGACTCATGAGCATTAAGGAACTCTTTGAAGCTATAAGCACCGAAAAACAATTAGGACATTTTAATGATAACAATCTAATGAGGAGTTTACTGCTCAACGGGTACATAGACGAGCATTATGACGATTACATATCACTGTTCCATGGCGTCAACATAACAAAAGAAGATTTTGCATTTGAAAGGAAGGTAAAAAGTGGACATTCTCTATCCTTTGATTATGGCATTAGTAAGATTGAGAATTTGGTAAAGCGAATTCCAGACAAGTATTTTAAGAAGGAGGAAATCCTGAACTACCAACTTGCCACATTCTTGTTAAAAAACGAAATCAAAAACAAAACCAAGTTTAACTACTTCTTTTCCATACTTAGTATTGATGGTGAAAAACAATTTGAATTTATAACTGGCTTTATTGGAACTCACCCTGATGAAGTTGGTCCATTCGTCAAAACTATATGTAATCACAAACCCAGTTTTTGGCACTATATAAAGACAAAGTCTGGTTTTCCTGAAAATCAAATTCTTGATTTACTGAGGTATATATTTGAATATGCTCACATCGATACAATACTTAAACTAAAGGAATTGGAATCTCTAAATGAGTTTTTAGAAGAAACTCCAAGTATATTTTCTTTCTGTGCATCGCTTAAAAACACAAGTACGTTGGAGAAATACATAGCAAAACAATCCCTACGTTTTAAAGCTCTTGATTCTCCATCAGCAGAACAAAAAGTGATTTTTGAATTCATTTACTCAAATAATTACTACCACATTAATGAGCATAATATCACTTGCATTGTCCGCGTAAAAGAGCCTAGCACCAATCTTGATGAATTGAACTATTCGAATTATACCACAATTAATAAACTCAAATTGCAATCGCTTAAAGAATACTTAGACAATAATATTGGAGAGTACATAGAAAATATAATGATTCAGCAAGGTAATACCCGTGAATCAGAAGCGATAGTTATTGATATCCTAAACAGAGAAAGCATAGAACTTGAGCTGAAAGAAAAAGTTCTGAACAGTCAAGAGGTCAAGATTCAATCGATAAATGATATAGAAGAGGTTGCAGTAAAAAGACTCGTTATATCAAGTAACAAAATCGTCATCAACTGGAAAAATGTTTTTGACTACTTCGATTCAGATGAAAATGCTACTGAGCTAGACGATACATTAATCAATCTATTAAATAGCCCTGAGAACAGTAGCACTCTTAGTAAGAGGAAGCTAAGTAGCGTCTCCAATAGAGACGAGGAATACATAAAAAAAATGTCGAGTTTGATATTACACGGAAGGGGTTTAACTATTGATGCATACACTAAGCTATTAGATAGCCTCCCGTACGTTTATAATTCAATAAGCTACGACCAGTTTGATAATGACAAAATAGAGAAACTGTTAACTAAAAAGATATTAACACTTACACCTGCGAACCATAAGGGGTTAAAAGCGAAGAATAGAAAATTTTCCAATAGGCTAATTGAAACTCATCAAACTGACTTTTTAAAAACGTATTCGATCATTGCCATGGATTCCCCTGATTGGGATCTAATATTTCAGTCTTCAGCAATTACACTTCAAAACAAGTTACATCTCATTAAAAATATTGACGACTCAGTGATAATTAATAGCCACATAATTGCAAACATAGTTGGCGATATTCTCCCAAATGATTCGATTGTTCCGTTGAGGTTTGAGGTTTTGATGGCAATCTTTAAGGCAAATAACTCGATTAATAAACGAATTAATCTATTGATGCTTCATTGGTCAAACTTGGATGATTCACAAGTGCAATCTCTAGTTGAAATTTTGGGTGATAGCTACGCTAAAGTATTTATAAAGCAACACAAGCCCGTATTTCCAAGCAATAGTTCTCACATAGAATTATTTACTAAACTAAAAGAAAGAGATTTAATTCTGCGATTTGAAGAAAAGGAAAAGGATAAGGAACAAGTAATAAAAGTATACGCCAAATACTCTGACGCAGACGAGAATTAAAATATCAATCAAAATGCTTACTAAAAGTATACACATTGCCTGGCCACACATGCGACACTCATCCAAAGCCAGACAGTGAGTGTGCTGGTTCAGAGTAAGCCAACAATGGAGTCAATGAAAAATACGCCACCCCGCGACTGGCGATAAAGATTAGTGTATAGTCCTGAAACTAGGTTTACCAACAGCGTAGCTACCCACCTTATTTCGGTGGTGGATGTGTGCAGGTGAGGGTTACATAGCCGTAAAAGAAATAGATGGAATTGGTTAAATTGGGGTGTTGGCTGTAACCAAGCTGGACAACACCTATGACGACACGATTGACGATATTGATATTAATTTTGTGGAATTCAGCATTAGGACAAAGTTCTATTTTGGGTGACTGGAAATCCCTTTCCATTGGTTTGACAAAGGAGATTACTAAAGAAACAAAAAGAAAAGACCGTTACGAAAAAGTTTCCTTTAGTTTTAAGGCGGACGGCTCATATAGAAAAATATACTTTGTACCGAGGGACAGTAAAGAGGTGGCTTTGTATAAAAATTATGAGGTCAAGGACGAGAGACTAGTTAAAAAGCAAATTTTGACAGCGGACGGAGCAACCTTGAAAATGCTGGTTGTAAAGGAGAAAATAGAGACGGGTAAATTTGAAATAAACCCACAGCGCGACACATTAACTCTATATGACAATTCAGGTGGGACAACAAAGCTTGGATTTGAAAAAATAGAATCACAGATCGTACTTATTGACATGGTGGACGAAAGACATTTTTACATGACGCTTACTGTTGACAAAAGCAAACGGAGGAAGCGCGGCAGCAGCTAACAAAGTGCTTCTGTAATAGCGCGTTGACGTGTAAGCTATACGTGTTATCTTCGACCAACGTTTGGTGTCGGGGACAGGATGCGGCTTCGGAAGCGCGCTACTGCGGAAGCACAAACGTTGCCAGCAATGCGTTTCGACAAAATGAGGACTACCCGACTAACACTGTTAATAATATTGACCATAGTAACAGTGGACAGTTTTGCATGTATGTGTCACGACAAGCGGGACCACAAAAAATTATTCAAGGACTCAGACTACATTTTCATTGGACAGGCACTTAACAACTTATCAAGAGATTCAGTGGTTGCTAAGTTATTAGACATGAACGGACAAGGGAGCAACGTCTCGTTCAAGGTAGAGCGAATTTTCAAAGGAAAGATTGAAAAAGGAATCATTGCAATTATTCAAAATGGAAGTAGTTGTTCAATGACATTTAAGTTTGGCGACAAATATCTAGTCTTCGGGAAAAGGAAAGACCGACTTTACGATTCCGCGGACATCTATTCTCCGATTATAAGATTGGATTCAACGGACACCAGAACTGACGATGAAGTTATGCAGTACCGACTTGCAGACTTCAAGGACAATAAAATGTACGAAACAAAAATCAAGAAAGACTTCGGACTGATTATCGACACGAATTTGTGTAATTGTTACTATTCGACAGGAAAGACATTCAAAAAATATGTGAGGAAAAAACGCACTGCCGGCGCGCATTTGTAACCCCCGCTAGCGCGCGTTTGCAACGCGTGCTTTAATTCCCCGCAAAGTCTCCCGCCTCGGGGACTCTGCGGAGAAATAAAAACTTACCAACAGAGTTGCTACCCACCTTATTTCGGTGGATCGGTGCAGGTGAGGGCTACATAGCCATAAAAGAAATACATGCAATTGGTTAAATTGGGGTGTTATGGGCAAGGCGGCCGGACAACGAAAAATTGATTTAATGAACGACTGGCTGAGTTGATTGATAAGGAAAAGGGTACGGTGGACGATAACGACTTTGGCAAAAAGCTTCCAAGGAATGGGCAGATAAACTACACATCGCTACATCAAAGTGGTAATAAATGACTTGCAGAAAATTTATAGCTCTATTATTTGTTCTCATCTCATGCGATACAAAGACCTATTACAAAATAGAAAATATTGGTAAGATTCACTTACCTAGTGAAGTTAAGCAAGCGAGACTAATAGGTTTGGGGGAAGCCACTCATGGAACTTTGGAGTTTGTTGTTATAAAATCATCAATTATAAAAGATCTTATTGAGAATCACGGATTCACCATTCTAGCAATTGAAGCTCACAACTCTGATGTAAAGAAAATCAATGACTGGCTGAATGGTGAAAAAGGTGATATTGATAAATTGATCAAAGAACTAAAATACTGGACATTTGATAACTCCTTTTTTATAAATCTTTTGATTTGGATAAGAGATCATAATTCGAAAAGTGATAGACCTGTAAGCATTTATGGAATTGACATGCAATTTGTTCAGAAGTCGATTCACGAGCCTTTTCACTATATCAAGAGTTATCTACCAAAGGACGCTGTGGAATATCACAAACTTCAAGAATTGGACACTATTTCATTAACCCGACTTGCAAACAAATTCTACAACACGACATTGGAAGAATATAGAGAAATAAAAGAATCAATCGAACTGGCTCAAGCAATAATCGATGATCATATCAAAAAGAAAATTATTACTGACAGCTTGGCTTTTTGGCTTCAACTCGATCTAATTAACGCGAAGTCGGCAATAGAAATGTATGAAAACGATGTCTATTATTCAGGGACACCCAATTACCTGGATGTTCGCGATTTAAGTATGGCCAGAAATTCAGTTTCACTCCTTAACCATTTTGCTGACTCAAAAATGATCGTCTGGACTCATAACTACCATATAAAGAAAAAGGAAAAACTAATGGGTGGACACCTTGTAGCGAAACTTAGTGATGAATACGTAAACTTCTGTATCACTTCACGTAAGGGTCATCTAACAGCGTACGCACAAAATGACTCTATTGGGGTTTTATCAAATTTTAAATTTACCTCAAATTCTGAAAGGATACTAGAACATAGAATATGGAGTTCGGGTCTGCCAAGTCAATTTTTGATGAGCACTGCACAGTTAGTGAGACACATTGATTTAAAAGATTCTATACTAATGTTAGACGTTGGAGCAGTATATGATACTGAAATCAAGCACAACAACTACTCTAGTACAATAATCGACAAAGAGTATGATTACATTATATATCTAGACTCCACACAGGCTTTCACGGCTACTAAAACAATTAAAACTCATTGACAATTTCGACTTCTGCCAAGACAGGTAATTACTTAGTAGTAGTTCGGACTAAACCGTCCAGCCCATTACAAAATGCTTCTGCAATAGCGCGTTGACGTGTAGGCCATAAGTGTTATCTTAATTCCCCGCAGAGTCTCCCGCCGCGGGGACTCTGCGGAGAAATAAAAGTTTACCAACAGCGTTGCTACCCAACTTATTTCGGTGGATCTGTGTAGGTGCGGGTTACATAATCATAAAAGAAATAAATGCAATTGGTTAAATTGGGGTGTTGGCGGTAACTTTTGCAGACCATGAAAAACATAACGATCGTTTTGAGTACATGGACAGTTATTTGCATTGGGCTAGCAATAGTACAATCATGTGACCCTTGTGACGATGGGCCTTTTAAATTTGGCTTAGCATCAATTGACGCTACACCCAAACGGATAACGGGAATTGAATTGCTAGGTACTAATCAAACCGCATACTACACAATTGAAACGTATGCAACCGAGCCAAATGGAATTAGATATGATAGTATCGGCATTGACATCTTCAATACCCTTGAACAACTCGCTTTGCATACCAAAATGGATTTTTTTACTTCTGCCTTTGCTTGTTCCCCAGCGACAAATTATGATTTACTCGCGGATATGTCAATCACTTCAACCCAGGACTATAACGACAACTATCCTGCTGGTCGTGACTTAAAAGAGATAATGTCGATAAGAGAGGGATACCGATTGGAAGGCAGTGATATCCCCACATATTTATCTAATGCTGAATTAAAAGAGGGAAATTTATTCTTGACATTTGAATTCCCCCCTTCGCAGACCAGGACCCATGACATCACAATCACGTATAGACTTTTTGACGGGCGGGAATTTAAAGTCTTTGTGCCCGGACTGAAGATAATTGGATAAAGCTACCGCCAACAAAATGTCCGATGCATATTAGGTGCTGGCTCAGATAGCGAGGGTTACATAGCAATAAAAGAAATAAATGCAATTGGTTAAATTGGGGTGTTGGTGGCCATTTTTCGGACAGTGAAGTATTTCTACAATTTTATATAAACGACAGACAGAATGAGGTTGAATTGGATTATAACGCTGACATTATTAATTCTTGTTCAAGGAAAGATTTCAGCGCAAAGTCTTTCTCAAAAAATAGAAGACCTCCTAACGACTTATTCCAACTATGGAAAGCTTAATGGTTCTGTTCTAATTGCCGACAACAATGGAATAATAATTCAAAAAAACTTTGGTTACGCGGACTTTGACTGGCAAATCCCCAACTCCAACAATACAAAATTTAGAATTGCCTCTATCAGTAAGCAATTCACTTCCATGCTTGTACTCCAATTGGTTGAAGAGGGAAAAATTGGATTACAAGACAAAATCTCACAATATATTCCAGAATATCCTAAACCTCAAGCTGACAAGATTACCATTCACCAACTCTTGTCGCACACCTCTGGGATGGGCCATTACTATCCTGAGTTTTTTATCAAGCATAGCAAGAACTCATACACCCCTGACGAGTTAATGCATATTTTTTGGAAAAACGACTTGATGTTTGAGCCGGCAACGGGTTTTAAATATAGTAGCTTTGGTTATGTTGTGCTGGGCATAATTTTAGAACGGGTGACAGGAAAAACGTACGGTACGCTTTTGCAAGAAAAAATATGTGTTCCATTAAATATGCAGAATACTGGCATTGACAATGATTTGAGAGTCATTCCCAACAAAGCCAAAGGCTATCTGTCGTCAGCTGAGATTTTAAACTGTGAATACAGAAACATGAGTACCGTATTTGCTACTGGACAGATATATTCAACAACCGGGGATTTATATAAATGGAATAAGGCGCTTAATACTGACAAGCTGCTTTCAGAAAAGTACCGCAGCTTAATGTTCACTGCAAACCTGAATAACTATAGCTACGGTTGGTACATCACAAAGTACAATTTATCAGACAAAAAGCAGTTAAAGTGTGCTTGGCACACAGGAGGTTTTAATGGATTTAACACCATCAACCTTAGGGATATGGAGGGTGGGTATTTTATCACTATTTTAGCTAATGCTGAACCTACCGATGTCGAGACAATCTCAAAAAGTATCCTCCAGACTTTATACGGTTTGCCTATTGAACAGCCGAAAAAAGAGATTGCAAAAGTCATCGCCAAAATTATTGACGAACAAGGTATTGAAGCAGCTTTATCAAAATACCAAAGCCTCAAAAGTTCAGCTTCAAATGAATTTGAATTCAATGAAGGAACGCTCGTTGCTTTAAGCGACTTCTACAGGACAATTAATAAGACAGATATTGAAATCCGATTACTGGAGTATAATGCCGGACAATATCCTAAGTCTTCGTGGACTTATTCTAACCTTGGACGTATTTACGAGAACTTGGGGAAGGTTGACTTGGCAATTCGGTATTACGAAAAAGCACTAGAACTTCAACCAAATGACACAGCAGCCAAAGCATACATTGACAAGAACAAGAAGAAGGAATGAAAAACGGCCACCAACAATGTGCATATTCAATTTGGCGGGTTAAGTGTCCTCATTAAATTCCGGTTTCAATATTTACATTTGTCACGTGGGACAAATTTCAACTTGGTCGCCTTGTCGGCCTATCGGCCTTAACAAGGCTCCTTAACCGCCAAACTGAATATGCACCAACGTTATGAACGACAAAAGCTAAACGCAAATGAAAAAGACGAAAATCCTCCTCATTATTTTTGCATCGCTAGTGTTGCTGGTATCAGCATTCTTATATGTCAACCGAGATAAATTTGTTTACGTGGGCTCCGTGGACTACGTTGAGGTTGACTGCAATAAGAAACACGAAATACTTACTCAGGTCTACATCAGTGACCAAAAAATCAGACGAGAAAATGATTTCGTTAACTTCGCAAAAGAAGACCACCGGAATCAAGAATTGGTCATCAGCATCATCGAAAAATGTGGAATGCCCACCTTGCGTGAAGTAAACCAGGAACAAATGAATGCCATCTGGCTGGCATTACAACACACCCACAAAAAGTACCGGAAAAAGTATTTCCCGCTAATTGAAAAGGCAGTAAAAAATGGCGACTTAAGCAAAGAGCAATACGCATTAATGAAAGATCGGATTTTAATGGATGAGGGTAAACCGCAAGTGTATGGCAGTCAAATAAAAAATGGCAAGTTGTATAAATTAGAAGCACCCGAAACGGTGAATGAAAGAAGACAAGAAATGGGATTAGAACCGATAGAAGATTATCTGAAACAACTTGGCATTACCTATAGCGCTCACTAGAAATACCCGGGTTGTACCCCGCTAGCGCGGGTGTAACGCGCGCGGCACGGTGGTAAAACTCCAGTGGGTTCGCCACGGAGAATTTCGACTTCCGCCAGTACAGCTAGGCACTAAACCAGCCGCAGCACCACATTCCGGCATCAGCTGGATGTGTCATCGCGGGCAAATCGTCATCGTACAAATGAATATAATTGTATATTCGGGTGTTGCCCGCCATCGGTGCACCGACCAATGAGATATCTACATTCGATACGTAAAAGAACGGCAACGTTACTGGTAATTTTGCTGATTGTACTCTCGCCAAATAATTCTTACGGACAGGCAAGAAAGCTGAAGCGGATTCAAAAAATAATTGACAAAGCGACAGCGGGGCACCTGGTTGGGGTAGCCGTCTATATAAAAAATTCGGAAGGAAATGAATGGATTGGAGTTGCAGGCTTTCAGGAGAAAGAAACCAGCACGCCAATCGAAGCCGGAAGCATATTTGCAACTGGAAGTATTGGGAAATTGTATAACGCTGTTGCCGCTTTGAAATTAGTTGAACAAGGACAACTCCAGTTAAATGGCAAAATAAGCGAATACTTGCCTGAATGGATTATTTCTAATCTTCCCAACGGAAAAGTGATTACCGTACGACACCTGTTATCAAATCAATCAGGGTTATTCAACTATGAAAATGACCCAAAATTGAACGAATTGTATCTTTCCGGAAACCTAAAGCTGGACACATTAACTCATGAAAATGTCTTGAAGACCTTCGTTTTTGATCACCCCGCAACGGATTTTCCCGGCACGAAGTATCATTATAGCAGTACCAACTTTATGCTGCTTGCGATGATTATGGATCAGGTAACTCTACAAGGGCATGCCCACTTTTTGAGGAAAGAAGTTGTGCACGCCAACGGCTTTAAAAACACATACTACAAAGAAACGCCACCCGATAATCTTGTTCATCACTACGGGGATTTAGATAAAAACGGTACGGTTGAAGACGTGACGATGAAAACGGTAGAGACCACAAATTGGTTTATTGGAGATGACGGAATCTATGCGCCTATTACCGAAGCAGCGCACTTTTTAGAAGCGCTCATGAGTGGCCGCATTTTGAAAAAGGAAACGCTTGACGAAATGACCACATGGAATGATGAACAAAAACCCGACTATGGACTTGGTTTAATGGCCGACAAAAGCTTTCCTTATACGTTTCTGATGGGGCACTCAGGCAGAGGTATTGGAACGACCACAGACCTTTTTTATTTCCCAAATCAAAAAATGACGGTTGGTATATTTTGTAACACAGGTATACGCCAAACCTCACCGATAATCAAGAAAGAATACCTGAGAATGCGAACCAAAATTGTAAAGACCCTATTTCTTTTCTAAATCCGGCGCATGTGTAACGCGCACATCACATTGGTCAAACTCCAACCTGTTCGCTACGGACGAGTTCGCCTTCAGCCAGCGCGGCAAGGCGCTCGTTCCATTATTCGACACCAAATAATTTAGATCGAAAGTACCAACACCCAAAACTGCGTTCGTAAGCTGTACAGCCTTGAACGTATTCGACCCCTGCGGGGTCGTACATCACGGCTTTTGTTTTTATTTTTATTCAATCCCTTCGGGATTGGGTGGGGGTAAGCGATACCCCCGCGGGCATTGATCACCCAAGGGACACCTAATTCAAATTCGCAACCTTCCTGCTGCGCATGGTTTCGCGTTCGGCTACTGCGGTGAAACGCGGGAAGTACGCAGCGATAGAACAAATATGGGCAATTGCATAAATTCGGGAAGTGGATGTTATGCTTTAAAATAAAGTAAGCTATATGAGACAAAAGACATTAATGACAATACTTGCGCTTCTGGCTATAAGCAGTGCACTTGGACAGAGTTTCGAAAAAGTAGTTTTCAACGAAAAGAACGCAGACGACTACTATCTACAACTTAGGCCTCCGGCAGACAAGGTAATTGGCGTCTTAATTTTACTTCCTGGCTACGGTGAGAAGGCCGAGAGCATATTTCCTTCATCCAACTTATTTAACACCGCTTATTCAAACAATATCTGGACAATTGCCATTGCTGGCGGAGAAAAAATTTATGCTGACGAAGAAGTAATTGATAAGTTAAACAGGGGATTCGCAGAATTTGTAAGAAGAAACCCCAACATTCCAAAGGATAAATTTGTAATTGGCGGATTTTCTGCTGGCGGTACCATTAGTTTGAGATATGCGGAATACTCGGTTGAGAATTCAGCTAAAGCGCCAATTGTTTTGAAGGGGGTATTCAACGTTGATTCGCCAATAGACCTTATTGACATTTGGGAATATTTTCAAAGAGAGATCAAAAAGAACTATTCTGACGCAGGCGTCTTTGAAGCTAAATTTATTTCAGAAAAGATGAATGAAGAAATCGGTACTCCCGCCACAAATCCAAAAAAGTATAATGATTTGACTCCCTTTAACCAGCGACTGACAGATGCAGGGAACGAACAATATCTAAAAAATATGGCTGTTCGAGTTTACCATGATGTAGATATCGAATGGCAATTGAAACAAAGACGAAGAAGTTTGTTTGACTCAAATGAACTTAGTTCTTCTGAGTTGATTAACAGACTGATGTTAATGGGGAATGAAAGGGCAGAATTCATGACCTCAAAACAGCCTGGAATGAGGAGTAATGGCATGAGACATCCACATTCATGGTCAATTGTTGACGAAGTTGAATGTATTCAATGGATCGTTGGGTTATTCGATACCAAATAATTCAGACCGAAAGTACGAATACCCAACACAGTGTTCGTGCGCTGTACGGTTTTGAACGTATTCGACCCCTGCGGGGGTCGTACATCACGGCTTTTGTTTTTAATTTTTATTCAATCCCTTCGGGATTGGGTGGGGGTAAGCGATACCCCCAACGGGCACTGATCACGCAAGGGACACCTAATTCAAATTCGCAACCTGCCTGCTGCGCATGGTTTCGCGTTCGGCTACTGCGGTGAAACGCGGGAAGTACGCAGCGATAGAACAAATAAGGGCAATTGCATAAATTCAGGTGTAGGTGGCGATCTCCTAAAACATGCGTTTCCCTAAGCGAGTGACCAATGAGCAGTGCTTTGTAGACAAATGGCGCACGAGCAATTGTAAAAACGGGAGCGTCCTGCCGAAGCGGAAAAGTGCAGCCTGACCTTGGGAGAACAATTCATGTTGAAACAAAAAGTGATACGCTGTCGTATCAATCCTAATCATTCATTTAGACGCCATCTCAAAAATATCCCGTCATGTCGAACAAAAGTGAGACATCCCTATTTGCAGTGCTGCCATCAAAGACTTCTCGGTCGTATCTCCCTCGGGGTGACGCTTTTCATATTTTTAAGATGGCTTCCAATTTCTTAGGAATGAAATCTCTATTCCTGCTCATTCCGGTCATTTTGTTGGCTTCATGCACGTCAACGAAAAAAATCAAAACAAAAAATGGCATCGCTGAAATCAGCTATTTGAACATCAATGGAACCAGGCAATATGTTTTGATTCGAGGTAAAGATGTAGGCAATCCCGTTTTACTGTTCTTGCATGGAGGTCCAGGCGCATCGGCAACAGCGTTACTCAGAAAATTTAACAGCGAGCTCGAAAACGACTTCACAATGGTATATTGGGATCAAAGAAACGCGGGCAAATCATTTCATAGAAATACCTCAAAAGACGAAATTAAGGTTGCCAAATACATTCAGGATGTTGATACGCTTGTAAATTATTTAAAGAAGAGATTCAATAAAGAAAAGATCTTGCTGGTCGGTCATTCCTGGGGATCGCGACTTGGATTGTATGCAATTCACCGGCATCCTGAAAACTTTATGGCCTATGTTGGTGTGGGGCAAGAGCTGGCCTCTTACGAAGGGGAACTCATTTCTTATCAGTACACCCTGAACAAGGCACGCGAATTAAAAAATGAAAAAGCAATTAAAGAATTGGAAGAAATTGGCGAACCCCAATCGGGTGACTACACGAAAATGTATAAAAACGGTTTTTGGGGATTAGTTCGACAAAAAGATTGGCTTCTTACATTAGGAGGGGAACGATACGGTAGAACAAACTACACGGATTGGATCTTCTCAATTTGGTTTTCTCGCGAATACTCATTTGCTGACCTCATCAGATATGGCAAGTCTTCAGGATTTTCTGCAGGGAACATTATTTACGACCCCGATTTCAACAATATAAACCTCTTCAAGGAAATTCCTGAAGTTAAAGTACCTGTCTTCTTCATATCAGGAGCATCGGATTATAACACCCCTTGGACACTGGTCGAAGACTATTGCAAAACATTAAGGTCTCCCCATAAAGAGTTCATTACGTTTGACAAATCTGGACATAGTCCAGTCTTTGAAGAACCGGAAAGATTCAATGCTGAGATTGTCAGGATTTACACTACGATTAAGAATGAATAGCCATGGCATCTACAAGCAAAATTAAACTCCGGTGCCGGTTCAATTCATAGAGATTTCAAAGACCTGCGAGGTATTGTAGACAGCGGCCAACACAATAACAGAAAGCGAAAAAATGACAACTATTGTAAATTTTTTAGTCCGCCTTACTCTCACCGGACTTTTAGTTGCGTGGGCCGTTATGCCCTATTTTGAAAATTCAACAAACGATAGTGTATTGAATGAAATATTCAGAATAGGAATACTGCCAAGTTTTTTAATCATTGGCGCATTTTTCACTATGGTGGGCTTTTATTGTAGCACCTTACAAAGGTGTTTGACTTTAATACGCCCTGAAAACAGGAAAACCAAGCCAACTTCTGTTTGGTATATGTTTGCCATTCCATTTAACTTCGTAGAAGATTTTTTTATTGTAATTCACCTTGCCAATTCTTTAGCCGAAGAAAAAAAGACGAATAGTAAGTTAAAAGACATTTCAGACTTTGGAATGATTTCGGGAATAGGTTGGAGTATCGCACAAGTCCTGTCATTCATACCAAACTATGTAGGACAAATCGCAGGACTTTTAGGAATGGTCTTGGTGATTTATCATTGGACACAAATTGCCAAAATCAACAAATTGCTTGCTGATCAATAACTTAAAAAAACAAGTGTAGTTCCAAACACCCGCCCGAACACCGACGGAAAACAAACCAGATACAAAAACTAAAAACAAACGTTAGGCTTACACCAGACGAGCATAGAAAATAAAATGAAAATAACTTACCGAACTGACCTGACTCCAGACACCGATCAAATCATTGAGGTTTACAATAGCGCTGGCCTTAACAGACCAACGGCAGACAAAGCGCGAATTAGCAAAATGTATGCCCACTCAAACCTAGTTATCACCGCTTGGGACAACGAAAAATTAGTAGGTATTTCACGCTCACTTACCGACTTCTGCTACTGTTGTTATCTGTCCGACCTTGCCGTTAGGAAAGAGTACCAGGCGAGCGGGATTGGAAAAAAACTGATTGAACTTACCAAAAATGAAATTGGTGAACAGACCGCATTATTGCTTCTTTCTGCGCCAACAGCAATGGACTATTATCCTAAAGTTGGATTCCAACAAATCAACCACGCCTTTTTAATTAAACGGACAAAATAAGAGCTACTTACCCTAACAAAGGGCTATCCCTCCTGATTCTCTGAGGTCACGGCGCTTTTGCGAACCGGCTTCCCGACCAGCGCTCCGAAAAAGACGAAGATGTGCTGATTGGATCGCAACGTTGTTTCCCGGCAGGCAACAAAAAGCGTCTTTTTGTAAACTTCGTTCAGTATACGATGCGCAGCGCAACATCTTCACGGAACGGTAACATGCATTAATTGGGTGGACTTCGTTGACGAATTTTCTTAGCGGGCTGAATAGGAGGTATGGCTGGAGGTTTTCGAAGTTTCAACGTGCGTGCAAAATTGTTACTCGCATTTCTATCGATCATCGCGCTTTCGGTTGTACTTGTTTTCTTTAGCCTGCGTGCGATCCGCACGATTACGGAGAACAAAACGATCAACGAAAAGCTTGAAAACCTGGAGTTGCAATTGGTAAGGCAGGAACTCGCCATGAAGGAATTTATGTACGAGGGGTACAAAGAAACCGCCTTTCAAGAGTCGGACAGAAGCAGTTGGATTGATACGTTGAGAAAAAACCGGGCACAATCGCTTGTTGTCCTGCATTTTCTTGAACAGCGGGCCCCCGAACATCGATTGCGTTGGCAGGAACTCGGAGCTTTGATGAACGAAATAGACCTCGAGTTCGACTCGGTACGTATCAACCTCAAAGCCCGCGGCTTTAAAGATTTTGGCCTGGAGGGCTCCTTGCGGCAGGCGATACACGCGGTAGAGAACGGAACAACACCAGTAAATAAAGAGCGCCTGCTCACCCTGCGTAGAAACGAGAAAGACTTCTTTCTCCGTAAAGACCTGAAGTACCAGGACGACTTCAATAAAAACATGGAGGTGCTGAAGGCCGAATCCGATCCCAACTCGCCTGCTTTGGTACAATTGGCGCGCTATCAGGAGCAATTCAACACGGTGGTCGCGATAGAAAAGAGAATTGGGCTGAGAACCGATGATGGCTTGCGTGGAGAGTTAAAAAAAGAACTGGAGGCCACCAAGCCGTTGCTGGCCAGCGTGAAATCGCAAGTGATGGCCGACAACCAGGCCGAGATCAACCAGGCACGGTGGGTATTGGTGCTGATCTTCTTCGCGCAGCTTGTATTAGGCCTTGTGTTGGCTGTTTTTTATAGCAACGCAATCACCCGGGCCATCCGCGAAATTCGTGACGCCATGCAACAGTTGGCCAGCGGCACATTCCCACAGAAGCTGCACGTAAAGACACAAGAGGAATTAGGCCAGATGAGGACGGCTTTGAATCATTTGGTTGACCAGATGGCGGTGGCCACGCAGTTTGCCGACCAGTTAGGTAACGGAAACCTGCGTGCGCAGTACGATGAACGTTTTGCCAACGATGTGCTTGCAAGGGCCATCGTACGCATGCAGACCAAAATGCTGGAAGCGGAATCTGCGCAAGCGCGCATCAACTGGACTAACGAAGGCCTCGCGCGGTTGAGCGATCTCCTGAAAGATGACACGGTTGAACTGCGGCAGTTAGGAGACAGGCTACTTCACCTCGTGGTGACGTACCTGGATGCAAATCAGGCTGCGTTATATGTTAAAAAGGAAGACGAACTCTTACGGATTTGCACCTATGCCTACGGCAAGAAACGGTTTGCCGAGGAAACCATTCCACTCGGCCAGGGTCTGGCTGGCCAGTGTGCGCTGGAGGGTGAGACCATATTCCTTACGGACGTGCCGAACGGCTACGTCAAGATTACCTCTGGACTAGGCGAAGCCACACCGACCAACGTTGTGGTAGTGCCGCTCAAGCTGAAGCAAAACATTTTTGGGATTTTAGAGCTTGCCTCTTTTGAGAAGATTACAGATTTGAAGATCACATTCCTCGAAAAAATTGCCGAAAACATGGCGGCGTTAATCGCGAGCAAACAGGCCAACGAAACAACCCACCGCCTGTTGGAAGAATCAAGACAGAAAGCAGAAATGCTCACGCAACAAGAAGAAGAAATGCGCCAAAATGCAGAAGAACTGCAGGCCATTCAAGAACAGCAAGACCGGCAGCGCATGGAAATGCAGAGGGAAATTCTACAACTAAAAACCAGGTTATTGGCGTTTGAGCAACGCCATGCGCCCGCCACTCGGCAGACCGATCTTTAACGGGTGACTAACGGCCATGCTCACTCCGTGCGGCCACTGAGTGTAAAGTCATATCGTTGTAGCCGGTCGCACCCCGGTACAATCGTTGCATTTCTTCCAGTTGACGCGTTCTTTAGGATGAACACTACTACGTGGCGGAGCGAATGCGGCCGGGATGGCAGCGGCACCCCGCAGCAGCGTTGGCCATGTGCGCGGTGGCGAGGAGTACAGCGGACAGCCCGAAAAGCCGCCCAAAAAATAATCTGAACTGATTCAACGCCACCACACCACCCGCTTCATCAACTTCATGTCCACCGCTTGCTTTATGAAAAACCGCGAACACCAATGCCATTTTCTCGCGGTAGCTACCCGAAGCCGTCTCAAAAATATCCCGTCGTGTCGAACGAAAGTGAGACATCGCTATTTGTGGCGCGCAATCAAGGATCTCTCGGTCGTATCTCGCTCGAAATGATGCTTTTCATATTTTTGAGACGGTGTCTAGACCGATTTCAAGTTGGGGGCGCAGGACCGTTGCGTTTGGCAACCGAATCAAAAACTTTGTGCCCTCTTTCACTACAGACTCCACCTGCACCTGACCCTTTAGCCGCTGAATGGTTTTCTTGAAGATGAATAACCCGAGGCCGGAGCCCTTGCTTTCGGTATGGGCGCGGTAGAACATATTAAAAATCTTACCCACATGATCGGCAGCTATGCCAAGGCCGTTGTCGGCAAATTCAATGTAGGCTTCGCATTCGGTAATGGTTGCGGTAACCCGGATAAACGGTTTTTCTTTCGCTACGTCGGTATACCGAATGGCATTAGAAATAAGATTATTAAACAAAATGGTGAGTCGCTGCCGATCGGAATAAAAAGGAACTTCATTGCGTATGGAAACCGAAATCGCGATGCGACTGGCACCATCAATGAACAAATGGTCTTCCACAATTTTCTCAATCAGTGCCCGCAGATCGATTTGTTCAATTTGTAATTCCAGCTTTTTGTTTCGGGTATAGGTTACAATCTGTTTTATGAATTCCTCCTGACGCTGAATGCTATCGCGCATCATCGAAAAATAAAAATTCATCTCTGGTTGCCGATTTTCGAGCTCGGCCAGCCGCACGAGCCCGGCCAGCGAACTGAGCGGGCTGCGCAAATCATGCGCGGTACTGTATAAAAAATGATCGAGTTCCTGATTTACGCGCTTCAACTCCAGATTGCGGTGTTTAATTTGGCGAGACTTCTTCTTGATCACCTTCATCTGCGCTTCGGTTTGCTCGAACAGCGAGCGGAAGCTGGAGGTGAGGGCGTTGATCTCTACCGCAGCGGTGTTCATTTGCATGTGGTGGGTAAACGCCTTTTTGCTCTTCATGGCTGCATGAATGACCTGTGATAGTTGTGCAATAGGTGCGGAGAGGCGCTTCGATACCCAATAGCCCCAGAAGATCATGAATACAATTGCGGAAAGGATCATAAAAATATAGTAGGCGATGAATTGATCCTGTTCATGCGCGACAAATTCATTTGAACGAAGCGAGAGTACGTCAAGTTCGTTACTTAGCCGTGCAGTAAGTGCGTTGAGTTTGTCGCGCAGGCCGTCTGCGCTGGTGAGCCCGATGGTAATCACGATTTGCGCCAATCGGTTAAACTGATCGCGGTATTTCGATAGGTAGGTAAATGCTGGTTCACGCAGTTGTTTGCCGCCTTCAGGAAACAATAGACGGTCCGCCAGCTCATTGAAGCGGTCACGGTACTGCAAGTCATGGCGAAGCAAAAAGTCTTTTTCGTTTCTGCGCAGGGTTAGTACATCGGCAAGCTTTAGTGGTAGGCCTGCCACTTCAAGCGCATGGGCGTTTTTACGCATTTCCCCTTCCAGCCCATAATCGCGAAAGCCACGCTCAAACAGCAAGCGCTCAAGCTCGTGAAAGGTGGTGTGGTAGGTCCTAAAATCAGCCTCAATGATTTGGAGCAGATCCTCCGCGGGGTAGTTGCTTTTGGCTATAGACACCTTTAACTCTTCGATGTGCTGGTGAACTAAAACAACAAGGCTGTCATGGCGTTTAAGGAAGCTGCTTTGATGGGTCTGGAAATAACTTTCTTCCAGGGTGCCGATATCAAAAAAATCGTTGTCAATCCGGATGAGGTGTAACGCAAGCACCTGCACATGGTTGATTGCGGCTTGTGTTTGGGTAATGGCGGAAGACCTGCGAAGCATAAATAACGAAGCCACCAGCAGCAGGCCGATGAGGAGGGTAAGGAACAGGAACCCCAACAGCATGCGGCTTCTAATGGAGTTCATTTCAAAGAATCGGCTCATCCCACTGCGATCAGGCGGTAAAATACAAGCGACCAGTGGTACCGCGAGATTTGTCTATGTTACCAAATTATTAAAGTACGGGCCGGAAGGCCTGCGGCGGGCACCAAATTTTCTTTACCTTAGTCAACACATGAATCACCTGGACGCGATCCGCCTCAACTTTAATCCGGAAAGTCTGCACGTGCTGAATTGGATTTTGGCCTTCATCATGTTTGGTGTTGCGCTGGAATTAAAGGCCGCAGATTTCATACGCCTGAAAGACCAACCGAAGGCATCGGTGGTGGGCATCGCTGCGCAGTTCGTATTGTTACCGGCGCTTACCTTTTTGCTGATTGTGGTGTTGCGCCCCCACCCGAGCCTGGCGCTGGGCATGATGCTGGTAGCGGCTTGCCCGGGCGGCAACATCAGTAATTTTTTAACCCATCTGGCCCGTGGTAACACGGCGTTGTCCGTCAGCCTTACCGCCTTTGGCACGGTGCTGGCCATTGTGTCCACACCGGTAAACCTGAGTTTGTGGGCGGGGCTTTATGCGCCTACCTCGGGGCTGTTGCACAATATTTCGCTGGATGCGTGGAACATGATCGAAACCATTGTTACGCTGGCGGGCATTCCGCTGGTGTTGGGCATGTTGGTAAACCATTATTTTCCGCGCGTAGCCGCCTGGATTTCCAAAGGCGTTAAGCCAATCTCTATCGTGATCTTTCTGGGGTTTGTGGGGATTGCGTTCTCTAACAACTATGAACACTTTACCGCACACATCAGCAAGGTAGTGGTGTTGGTGTTGGTGCATAATGCCGTAGCGCTGGCCACCGGATACTTTGCGGCGCGATGGGCGGGCCTGCCGGTGGCGGACCAACGCACGATCAGTATTGAAACCGGCATCCAGAATTCCGGCTTGGGTTTGATTTTGATTTTTCGCTTTTTCGATGGCATGGGCGGCATGGCGCTGGTGGCCGCGTGGTGGGGCATCTGGCATATTGTGTCGGGCCTTACGCTGGCGCTGCTTTGGGCGCGCTTTACACCCGCTACCGTAGCGGCAAAATGATGCAGCGGCTTTTCTTTCGATTGCTGCGGGCCTATGTGTGGGCTGCGTTACATGTATTTTACCGACACATCCGCGTAAGCGGTACCGAAAAAATACCTGCCGGAGCCGTGCTGTTTACTGCCAATCATCAAAATGCATTTATGGATGCGCTGCTGATGGTTTGCTCCTCCGGCCGCTATACGCACTTTCTCGCGCGTGCGGATATTTTTAAGAACCGCTGGGCCCGGGCACTGTTGCAACTGATTAATCTCATTCCGATTTATCGCTTGCGCGATGGCTGGCAGTCGCTTGCACAGAACCGCGAAACGTTTGAACTGTGTACGTCTATTCTGGCGAAACAAGAGCCAGTGGTGATTTTCCCGGAGGGCAACCATGGCAGCGCGCGGCGCCTGCGGCCGCTGAGCAAGGGTTTTACACGGGTGGCGTTCGAAACGCTGCGTGGCTACCCCGCGCTGCCGCTTTACATTGTGCCCGTGGGTGTAAACTACACCGCGCCGCAGTACGCGCGAAGTGCAGTGCATGTAATTTACGGTGCGCCCTTGCTGGCCAACCCATTTTTTGAGATGGGCGAAACGCGTGGTGCGCACGAATTGCGCGAGGCGCTGAGTGCTGCATTAAAAAAGTTAATCACGCACGTGCCAGAACATCAGGAGGCCGTTGCCGCCACATTGGCCCAGCAGCCTGTGGACTATTTGGAGCCGGAAAAAATCAATGCGTGGATCGCCAACCCAGAGCTGCCACTGCCATTGGCAAAACCTTCGCGCGATCCGATCGGCACGCTTTGGCGCGTGCTGTTGTTTCCGGTGATACTCCTTTGGAGACCGTGGGACGCCCGCATTAAAGACCGGGTGTTTGTGGCTTCACTCAAATTTGCTTTCGCGTGGGGTGTGGTTACACTGGTGATGGGAGCACTGGCTCTTGTTGGATTATTCGCCTTGCTTACTTGGCGATAAAAACCGGAATTACGCCCACGGCACCGCGAGCGTTAGCCAGAAATGGGCTGATTGCTGGTTGATGTTTATCTCCGTTGCTGCTCCAGCCGTGCGGCTACGAATGCAGCACACCTTCTTTTTCCAACTCTGGAATCAACCGTAAGTTGGCCTCGCAAATCGTATCCGGCACAAATACAAAACGTCGGTCGTAGATCTGGTTGCCGATGTAGTAGCTCACCCAATATTCGTTTGTGAGGTGAAACACCGCAGGATCAATCGTCTCGATGATCACCGCATCGTGGGCAGGCACTGTTTGCAAAAAATGGCGGAGAATGGAGGTGCGCTGTGCTTCTCCATTCTTCTCGCCATAGCCTTTGCTACTTACGAGTGTATTCTCAATCGGATGATCGTTCTTGTTCAGCAGGTACACCTTCCATTCTTCTTTGTTGAGCAAATCGCGCTCGCGCACAACGGCCACGGTTACATTTTTTACTTCGGGAATGTGAATATCTTGCTTCATACCTCAGGTGGTGATTGCCGCTGACTCGTTTTTTAGTTCCATACCAAATTGCGCAAGCAGATGCTGCTGTAGTTTGTGCTGGACCACACCTACGTCTACCGGGCGGCCAAGCTCATGGGCCAACGATGTCACCGCTTTATCGGCAATACCGCAGGGAACGATGTAGTTAAAATAGGTAAGGTCTGCATTAACATTAAACGCCAGCCCATGCATGGCTACCCAGCGACTGGTCTTCACCCCCAGCGCACAAATTTTCCGGGCTGCGGGCCCGGTGCCCAGCCACACACCGGTGAGACCAGCAATACGGCCGGCATCCAAACCAAAATCGCGAAGGGTAAGGATAACCGTCTCTTCCAGCAACCGCATGTAGCGGTGGATGTCGGTAAAGAAGTTCTCCAAATCTAAAACCGGATATACCACCAGTTGCCCGGGGCCATGGTAGGTGATGTCGCCTCCACGATTAATCGCATAATACGTGGCCCCGATGGCGGGCAACTGCGCCGGTGGAATCAAGAGGTTTTTTGCGTCTCCGCTTTTGCCAAGCGTAAACACATGCGGGTGCTGGCAAAACAAGAGGTAGTTGGGTGTAGCGACTTGCGCCGCCGCCGCCCGGTTGCGGTTCTCGGCTTTTATTTTCAGGATGGAGTTAAACAACCCGGTTTGGTAATCCCACGCCTGCTGGTAATCCATCAAGCCTAAATCAATACACGTTACTTCGCGGTTGGGCCGTGTGTTCACTTCAACTTGGCAAGTTCTTCTTTTACATAGTCCTCCGTGCCGATCACATCCGGATCAACTCCGTTTTCTTTGGCCAGGTAGTACGAAATCCAGTCGGTGAGGTGAATGAGGTAATAAAACTGTTCGAGCAACGAAGCCCCTTCGGCAACGATATCGATAATTGTGTTCGATCGTTTCTCAAAGATTTCACGGCAGATTTCCATACGCTTTTCCACGCGTTCGTGATCGTGGTCGCTATATAGATACACCACCTGCCCCTGGGGCAAAATGCTTTCCGGAAACCGCCAGCCTTCAATTTCGTTATGGTTCATTTCCGGAAAGGTATTGACATGGGCCAGCTGCTTTGCATTTTCGTTTAGCTGATGCTGGAAGCGCGTGGCCATGGCATGCAGGCGGCCATCGCAATAAATCATGGGCAACTTGCCTTTCAGTTTTTTTGCAATCAACTCGGCTTCTGCCTGGATGGCTTTCTCGCCGCGGTCGAGATACTCGATGGCGTTCTCGGTTTCCTTAATGAATGCGGCTCCGATTAAGTTTGTGTGGTACAACGCGTAGAGTAAAGAGATGATCATGTACGGCAACATGCCGCGGGCAGATTTGGCACCGCCGGGAATCTGAATCCAAAACAGATTATACTCTTTGGCCAGTTCCAGCAACTTACCGCCGGAAGTAATGCAGATGATATGCGCTCGTTTCAGCATGGCTTTTTGCACAGCGGCTACGGTTTCTTCGGTATCGCCACTGTACGAGCAGGCAATAAATAACGTGTGTGGGCTAACAAACTGTGGAATGTTGTAGCCTTTACTTACCGTGATGGGAATGGGTACACGCCCAAACGTGAGCGACTCCACGAGATTCGCGCCAATGCCGGAACCGCCCATACCGGTGATGAGAATATTGCGAATGTCGCTACCGGGGCGCACCAGGTCTACCGCCTGCCCAATGCGAAGCGCATCGGCTAGCTGGCGGGTAAAACCTTCGATTAATTTTTTCATGGATTTGGATAACTTCGAGCATCAAAGGTAAGCCGCGTGACTTCGAAAATCAAAAGAGGCCAAAAAGGTGAAGCGCAAGCCGCTGATTACCTGGTGGCGCAAGGCTACGAAGTGGTGGCGCGCAACTTCCGGCACAAACGTGCGGAAATCGATCTGATCGTGAAAAAGGAGAACTGGTTGGTGTTTGTTGAAGTAAAAGCCCGCTCATCGGTTGCTTTTGGCCATCCCGAAGAATTTGTAGATGCCAAAAAACGCACGAACATTCTGGCCGCGGCCGCACATTATCTGGAAGAAACCAACTGGAGTGGCCACGTGCGGTATGATGTTGTGGCGGTAACCTGGAAACCGAAATTAGCAATTGCGCATCTGGCAGATGCGTTTTACTGACCTTTGTTATTGGTGTAAATCTCGCGCCCCTGGGCATCCCATTCTCTGCGCACAAACGGGCGGGCGTCTTCAAAAGCTTCTTTGGCATAGGCCACCACTTTTTTGCGCTTGCCGTTGGGGTAATACTCGGTCCAATCGCCTATTCGTTCATTGAAGCGGTACTCCCCGGTAACGGCTACGGCTCCATTTTCGTGGTACATTACATAATAGCCTTCGCGTTCGTTGTATTCCACCGGAATCATTTCTTTCACTTTCTTGCGCTCCACGGGGTCGTAGTAGGTAACGATGGATTCCTTTGGCCAGCCTTTGTAGTATTTCTCTTTGTCCTCCACCAAATCGTTCCGGTCGAACTTCATCCAGCGGCCGTGCTTGGCCCCCACATAAAAGATGCCTTCTTCTAACACGATATTGTTTTGCATGCGCTTGTAAGGCCCGTGCAGCAACACGCCTTTTTTGGGATCGTAGTTGGTTTTGCGCACTTCCGCACGTCTAAAGTCGTACCAGTAGATGTCGCGCACAAAAGGTGTTGGGGGTTGCGGCCGCTTTAACACATAGAATAATTCAATTACGGTTCGATCGCCCGCGCCTTTTCGGGTAAATCCTTTTTTGGTTTTGATGCCATAAAACGTTTTTCTCCGCGGCTTTTTCTTTTTGGTAGCGATGGGGGCAACTTCTTCTTGCGTGAGCTCCAGCAGCTTAAAGGGCTTATCGGTTTCAAACGTAAATGCGCCTTCCTTACCAAAAGGCTGCTGCTCTTGGGCGTGGGCACCCAGCGCTGCGAGTAGTAGAATTGCGGCTACGGTTGTCTTCATCGCCAATCGGAAACGAAAAATCCGGAAAAAAATTGTTGGAAAAAAATGATCAGGCAAGTGCTTACGCTGCCTGATTTTTAGGCATCGCACTTTTTAATTTGGAGAACTGATCCAGACCCGGCAATGCGCGACCGAGCAGCCGGGCCAACACGTTGGTCTGCTGCACAAGATCTACAAACCGGTAAATGTTGGGTGAGATGCGAATGCCGAGATAGCCGCTCACCTCGCGGCCCAGGTACCAGGCCAGTTGCGCTTCAATCGCACGCACATCTTTGGCGCCCGTAAGGCTTTGGTAAAACAGTATCAGCTCTTGCGCAAGCGCAGCTCCCTCGGGCGAGTGCTGCAAGTTGCGCGCGCGGATGTGTGTGGTGAGGGTGCGGGCCGCGGCAAAACTGTCGGGCAGCAACGCCTCATCGATGTGCAATTGGAAGCCAATGTAGCGCCAAAGGTGCAGGAAGCTCTCCTTCTCAAACGGTGTAAGCAAGATTCCCGATTGCTGCAGGCCCAGCAGCACGAGGTACGAAAACGCCAGGTTGGTGCCGGCCATGTCTTCCTGATTGATCGGCTCACCCCACTGCATATTCCACCCATGGCTATGCAAATGCCAACGGGCGATGGCATGAATAAGCCGGGTTCGGTTAATCGCAAAAATAAATGCTTCTGGTGTTGCGGGCTGGCAAACCTCCTGCACGAACTGTGCCGTATCCATCAACCGCTTCCCGGGCGCCTTTCGCATTTTGTCCGACAAATACAACGCTTTATTTCCCGGGGCAGCCGCATAACAAAACGGTAGCGAAAAAGCACCCAGTACGCCCATGATCGCTGCCGTGTGGGCCTTGAAGAGCGCCTGTGCGGTGCGCATCTTTTTCGCATCCAACCACGCGGGCTGGCCGCGGGTAGAACGCAGGAAAACGGAAAGCTCATCGGTTTGGTGCATGAGTTGTTCCGGCTTGCGCCGCAGCACCTCGTACACCTCGCTGGCACGGCCAGCCGCAAAGAAAGCCCGTACTGGTTCGTCTGCCGCCGGGTCGGCCTGCAATCGAAATCGGTTGAGATCGTGGTGGGAGACAGCCATTTCACTTTACATAAGCGCAGCGCCGGGTAAATTGTTTAACCGCTGCAATTTTGTTTAGTCGTTTTTCGCGTGGTTTTGTATAAATTGGTGAATGCCTTGGATGATTGTTAAAACCGGCTTGCACCGGTTTTCATTGGCCTTGCTATGCCTGGCCTTACGGCTTGTTGCCGAAGCCCAACCGACGGATAGTCTTGCGGCGGCCTTGGCGACAGCAAAAGGAGCCGATCGGGTCGCGTTGAGTTTAACGCTGGCCAGCGCATATGCCGGAAAAGACTGGGAAAAGTCGGTGGTTTTCGCGCAGCAAAGCCTGGAGACGGCCCGCGCGCTGCGTAACGACTCGCTCATTTTCGAGAGCAGTTTCATGCTTTCAAAAAGTTTGTTAGGCATGGGCGACAACCAACAAGCGCTTGGTTACGCCCGCGATGCGGTTACCCTCGCTTTTGACAGCGCCAGTCGCGTTTCCGCCATCGGGCATCTGGGCTCCGTGCACGAGCAGCGCGCAGAATACGAACAAGCACTGCAAAATTACCTGGCGGCCATGGCCATTCACCAAGCCCGGGGCGATGTGCGCGGCGAGGCCAATATGCTCAACAACATGTCGTTCGTGTACAAAGGAATGGGGCAGTTCGACAAGGCCATTGCCGTACTTCGGCAAGCCGGCAAACTATATGTTGCCAGTGGCAACGCGAACCGCGAGGCCGGCACCAAGTTCAACATTGGCCTGATGAAGATGGAAATGAAGGAATACGACACGGCCATTGCGTACTTCCGCACAGCGGTGCGTGGGTTAAACGAAACAGCCGAACCCGTAAAATTCAGTTCGTACTATAACAATCTGGCAAACTGTTTTGAAGCGATGATGAAACAAAATCCCGCTTTTTATGATTCCGCATTACGTTATGGCAAAAAAAATCTGGCGCTAAAGAAACAGCTAAACGACCATCGCGGCATTGCCAATGCGCACAACACACTGGCTGCCATCTACGAACGTTCAGAAAGCTATACGGAGTCGTACATGCATGCTTCCGCAGCCCTGCGGCTGGCAGATAGTTTAAACCTGAAGCGGATCAAAAAAAATGCGCTGGACTACCTGATTACGGCCGAGATTGGCCTACGGAAATTTGATGCATTGAACGCGCACTTTGTTGCGTTTACCCGGGTAACGGAAGAACTGAATAAAGAGGCCCACTCCCGCACACTGGCGGAACTAAATACGAAATACGAGAGTGAGAAAAAGGAGGCCGAAAACCAGCGCCTGCTACTTGTCTCCACCCAACAAACACGCCTCAACTGGATACTTGGCACCGGCGGGCTCGTGCTGCTTGTACTGCTGGGATTCCTCGGCTACTACTATCGCGGCTCGCAGCAAGCCAATCGGCAGCTCGCGGTTCAAAACAAGCAGATCGAAAACAACCTGCGCGAGAAGGAAGCCCTGCTGCGCGAAATCCACCATCGGGTAAAAAATAATCTTCAGGTGATCTCCAGTTTACTAAATATGCAAAGCCATTACCTCGATGATCCGCGAATGGTGAGCGCGATTACCGAGGGGCAAAATCGGGTAAAGGCAATGGCTTTAATTCACCAGAAGTTGTACCAAACAGAGCAGCTCTCCGAAATTGATTTTCAAGAGTATGCCGAGCAACTGCTCGCGCACTTGTCGTCTGCCCTCAGTCCGCCCGGAAAAAAAATCAGCAACAGCGTAACGGGCACCGCCATCAAACTTGATATTGATACCGCCATACCGCTTGGTTTAATCTTAAACGAATTGATTACCAACGCCTACAAATATGCTTTTGAAGGTGTAAGCGAAGGAACGCTGAAGGTGGAGCTGCAACGCGATGAAACCGCGCTTTATCACTTACGAATTTCAGACAGTGGCCGCGGTTTACCAGCCGATTTCAGCGAAAGCAAGCTAAACTCGTTGGGCCTGAAACTTGTGCGAATGCTCATTGAACAACTGGAGGGCTCGCTTACGATTAGCAACGAACCCGGCGCAAGCTTTTACATTCGTTTTAAAGAAACCCGGCTAACCGCATGAGTCGTGTAAAACTACTGATCGTAGAGGATGAAATGATCATCGCTAACGACATGCGGCTAATGCTAGAGGCCGTGGGCTATGAGGTGTGTGGTGTAGCGCGCACACCCGAAAAAGCGCGGGCACTTCTGGCGGCAACACCACCAGATTTAGTGCTGCTGGATATTCATCTGGGCAGCGGCACCGACGGAATAGCGCTGGGGCGCGAACTGATGAACACCTACCGGCTGCCCTTCATTTTTTGTACTTCTTACTCCGACAGCCGCACGGTTGCAGAGGCAAAGGAAGTACGGCCCAACGGGTACTTGCTAAAGCCCTTCACAAAAGACGACTTATTTGTAGCGGTGGAAATTGCCTTACAGAATTTTGCCAGCAGCCCGCCCCAAAGCACGGAGTTGCTTCTGGGAAACAGTCTTTTCGTGAAGGAAGGCAACATGTTTACCAAAGTGTTGTTTGATGAGGTTCTGTACGTAGAACAAGACCGCAACTACGTAGACATTTGCACGGCAGAACGCCGCCACCCGGTGCGAAGTACCTTAAAAGACTTCGCCAAGAACCTGCCGCGCGGCACGTTCATTCAGGTACACCGTTCATTCATTGTAAACACCAGCTATATCAGCAGCGTAAATGCAGACGTGATCCGCTTAGGCGATAAGGAAATTCCCATCGGCCAAACCTACCGCGAAGAATTACTGCGGGTACTACGGCTGATGTCTTGATTTTCGTCCCCGGAAAACACGGTTTCGTCCACAACGGCTGGTGGGTTTGTCCCACAGCGTTGCCCTATCGTAATGCAAGGGGTACATTGGATGGAAAGAAAAAGTGCTTCCGGGCCGGAAAATCGGGCCGCCTTCCGAAATTCCGTACCGGCTGCACGTGAAAACCCCATGAAGAAGATAACGCTGTTTTTTGCCCGACAATGGTTCTTGTTTGTTACGATGGCGGTGATCGGTTTGATCATCTTCCTGTTTGAGGCGTTATAATGGCCAACAAAAGGCAACGCCGTAGTGCAGCAAGAGCCGCACGCAGCAGGCTGTGCGCCTGCTAGAACCCATCGTCCTCCACTTTGGTTTCCTTCTTTTCTTTCTTTTTAGCGGCAGAGCTGCCCGACAAATCGTACAACGTTTCGATGCCCAGATAGTCTTTGCGGAAACGATTGACAAATGCCAGCGTCTCATCGTCTGAGCCGGGAATCGTAACCAATTCGCCCGCTTTGGCTTTAGCTGCATTGGATTTCTTGGCGATGAGATCATTCAGGTTCTGGATGGACGAGTGCACCATCAGCCGGTTATCCTCCATGCCAAAGTAACACCACACTTCTGGCGATGCTTTCAGAAAAAGATGAAAAACCGCACTGCCGTCTTCGGTTCTGCGCAACTCCATAAATCCTTCGTAGGCCCCGTTTACATCCGTGCGCCCGATGTGGCTTAGCCCGAGATTGCCTACACTATAAAACGCTTTGAACTTCTGCGACCATTTGAAGTTTACATCGGCAAAAACCATCGGCTTTGCCAACCCCGGCACTTGCACCAGCGGCACCGCACCCTGCAGCGATTTCTGTTCGTAGTCTTTGGCGGCACGCTCTCCGGCAATGTCGGCAATTTTGTAGAGCAACTCCGTGGGGTCGCCCAACCCTTCAGGCACGCTTTCATTTTTGATCACCTCACTGATCTGGGCCGCCAGTACATCCAGCGCGCCGGCAGGCGTAGCCATATCGAGCATCAAAAAACTATTCAGTTTAATTTCGTTGGTTTCGAGATTGCCCGACCCGAGCGAAGTGGCCATAAGATTAAAATCTTTGGAGCCTCGAAAAAACGAGATCGGGCCTTCAAATTTTACCTCCTGCTTTTCTTCGTTATAGGCAAACACTTTACCCGAAAGTTTCTCGCCCGCCGCTTTTTGGCGGTCTTCTATTTTAAACTCGTTGGTTTCTTTATCGAAAAACAAAGATCCATTGGGAACAAAGAAGTCTTCGTCTTCCGGATTTTTCTTGTCGAACACAAACGTGATGTATAAACTATTGTCTTCCCCAAAATGCAGTCCGGCTTCCGCTTTGCGCCCCTCTTCGGTGATGGCATTGTTGAAATCCAGAAAAAAGTCTTTTTCGTCACCGCTTTGGCTGTGTTTAATCCACGTGTTGTAATTGGGAATCTTCTTCAAATCCATCTTTACATAACCATTCAACTGCAAGGCCGGCTTGGTGGCATACATCACCATATCGCCCTTATAAAAAATGCGTGGCGAGATGCTGATCTTATCTTGTTCTGTTACGGCCCCGTTGGCCACGGTTTGCTGCACGGCCACGGGCGTCTTCCCCAGCCGCTTGGTTTTCGCAGGCTCCGCGATGTTTTCCAAATGAAAATCGGTCATCTTAATCGCGAAGGTGTCGTTCAGGGCATTTACAAACTGGTACGTAGCGTAGCCGGAAAACTCCTTTCGGGATACAATGGTTACCACACCTTCCGTAAGGCGGTGAAACCCGTTGAGCGTATCCATCACAATGGTGGTATTGGTGAGTTGCCCGATTTTAGAATCCTCCAAAATCAGAATCTCATTTTTATCCGGTGTGATCTTGGCATCTGCTACCACAATAAACGGAATACCACTTACCCGTAGCTGTTGACTTTTGAAATCGTACTCCGCCTTCTCCGCATTAAACACGAGGGAATCAAGATCTTTGCGTGTTGTATAGAAATACGAGTTCTCCAACGGCACATCCGCATCTTTCGTCATGGAGATTTTCTGGGTGGTTAAATCCCAGCGGGCATCGGTAATCGAGGTTTTGAATTGTGCATAGGGAAATTCAATGGCCGCTTCACCCTCAATTTCGGGGCTGATGTCGGCATAGCTTTTCTCCAGATTAAAATTCAGGCGCACATCTTTACCGGCCAATGCTGGTTTTTCCGGATCATTGCTGTTCACTTTAAAATCGGCATGCCGGGCGCCAAATTCTTTAGACGAAAACGTAAACTGGCCGGAGGTAGCTTCGGTGCCCCGGGTAACCAGGCGGCCATCGCCCGCTGCGCCTTTTTTTGAAAGGGTAAGGTTGCCTTCAAAATCGGCAGTACGGTTATACAGCGAAAACGGTTCGCGCAGGTTCTTGAGGCTAAACCGGTCTTGCTTGGGCAACCAATTCAGCTTGTACTCGGTTAGCGTAACCTGTGGGAATTGTGCAGTGCCTATTTGTTTTTCTTTTAACTCGCCCACGGTGCCACGGCCTACCACACTATCCGGGTAAAAAACAAAGTCGCGCGACTCCACCGTGGCCGCGAGGTAGTCGATCCTGCCTGCGGCGCGAATACCGTTGTTGTCTAACTGCATGGCGCCAAACAAGCGGCCGTCGCTCCCGTAAAGCGGATACCCCTTGGCGGGCACCTCGTGCATAAAGCCCAGCGATTTGTCGGACATGGTGTGGAGCTTTTCTTTAAAGCTGGGAAACATGTTACTGGATACAAATGTGCCTTCGAAGTTGATGGCACCGGGATCGGCATCGCTCAAGCTATCCAGCTTAAACGGTGGTACTACAAAAAATACGGAACGATCGTACGCGCCATCCAACACTTCCTCGCGATCGAAATAAATCACACCCCCGGCGGAGGCATCCAGCCGCGGGTAGTTGGGCAACTTCAATTTACCGCTTTTGTTATCGGGCCGATTGATGTACAACGTGCCGGAGGTTTTCTTGGCCCCTTCGCTCATGGCGAGGCCCCCGGCGGCAGCGGCAGTGGAGTCTGCACCCACCATGGCATTGTTTACTCTGCGCCGTACCATTTGGCCTTTGGCGTTTACTTCATTCACATAAAAGCGGATGGAATCGATGTGGTTAAGGCTGATGAAAAAGCTATCGTACTTGAGCGTAAAGTCTTTGCCCATGATTTCAAAATTTCCGGCGGTAATCTTGCCGTTGAAGCGCAGATCCCGGTCTTTCAAGAGCGTAATCACGCTGCTATCGGGCTTAATCACCACGTTCAACGAATCGCTCACGTTAAACTCTTCCACCCCGCGAATGGTGAGGTACCGTTTCTTCAGATTCATGGATGCGTTAGCCGTGCGTTCGCTGTACGAGTGAATTTTCAGGTTATCGTAGTCGATCTCCCCCTTGTTCGCATCATAAAACCGCAAGAGTTGATCTTTTACGATGACTTTGCGCGTGGCCGGATCGTAGTTAATCATGCCTTTGGCCGCAAGCAACTCCATACCCATCCGCGTTTCGTTGGGTTTTAACCCATACTGGATGGCGAGGTCGTCCGGATAAAATTCCATACGGCCGGTAGCACGCACAAAGTTGGTAACGAGTGCAACCGGATGAAAGCCGAGGTTGGTGCCGCGCAGCACCTGGTAATCATTGGGATCGTAATGGTCGATGGACTCGATGATCATGGGTTCCTGGCTCACACCGGCGGTGGTGAAAATATTCAGGCTGTCGGATTTTAAATCCCATTTTAGAATATCGCCCGAGAAATCCACATTGTAGAAGGAAGAGGCAAAGCCCACATCTTTAAACAAGCCTTTTGAGCGATGCAGCGTAAGTTGGCGCGAGCCGGTGTGGTACCGCACCTGCACCGAAGGGTGGTAGATGGAATCGTTATCCTGGTAAAGAGTTACAGCCGCTGCGGTTGATGAAATCACCGAATCCTGAAAGTCAAAGCGTTTGCCGCGCGCAAAAAATCGCTTCTCTACCTCATCGCCCACTTTCACAAATGAGCGCTCGCCATTTACACAGGCGCTGTAGACATGAGGGCCGCTCAGTGCAAAACCGCCGCGATACTCCAGCCCGGCATCGCCCCAGCCCAAGATGGCCAGATTGCCCTCGTACGAGATAAACCTGGGGTAACTTTTTGTCTTACCCATGGGGGCTGCACTGCGAAATTCCAGAATGCCTTGTACCGGTGCCGCCAGTTTGCCCACGTACGTGAGCTTGACTTGTTCGGCTTTGAACTCGGCTTTTGAAATGTCGAAACTGAATTTATTGAGTTGGGCAAAGACGGAGTCGGTACTTACTCCGGCCGACCGCCAATCGAAGCGGCCACCTTCTGCGGCAAATGTTTTCTGTGTGAGGGAATACGTGCCGCGTGTGCCTTGAATGGGCGTGGAATCGTAGCGGGTAACAAACCACAAGTCGGTCTGCTCAAATGTAATCACCGGCCCGAGCAAGGTTGGCAACACGATGGGCGTTTGCCAAAACGGAGGCGGCGGCGGTAACAGCGAATCCGCGGCAGCGTCATCATACTCTTTCCACGGGTCTTCCTCCACCTGGATGGTGTCGGGCGGCGGCGGGGCTTCGGGCTCTACAAATTCAAATCGGTACGCATCGTTGGCGCATTTCAACCGGAAAGAACGATCTGCATGAAGTGCGTGAAACTGGAAAAAGACGCGGCTTTGGTTGAGAAACACCACTATTTTGGGCTTGGGCAACTGCTCCAAGGATTTGTTCACTACTTGCAGGAACTGCGTGAGTTTATCGGGCGAGACTTTTTCGATGTTCACCGCATCGGTAATCGCGCCGTAGTAGGCCACCATGTGTGGACGGATGCTGTAGCCCTGCTTTTTCATCAGGCGAGCCTGCTTGATGATGGTAAGTTGCTGATCCTGGCCTAATGCGGTAAAAATGGTACTAAATGCTGCCCCCACGGCCATGGCGTCTACATTGCGGGTGTTTTCCAGCACCAACCGTAAGCTGTCTTGAAAATTGAGACGCGGCACCTGCGTGGGCTGTGCAAGAAGCCCGCCCACCATCAGCATCAAAAAACCAGGAATTAGTCTCTTTTTCACCTTCGAAAAGCCTTCCAAATTCGGAAAATATCGGGTAATGTACTAATGCCCGATTTCTGGGGTAAAAACGTTAGCTGATAACCGCTGGTATTGATGTGGAGCGATAAATTTCATGGTGAGGCTGCTGTTACCCCGCATCCTTTTGCAACAACAAGGTGGCCCAGGTTTCGCGCTCATCGCGGCCGAGTTCGCGCAACGCCAATGGCTCCGCCGCGCGCAGCAAATCGGCTATGTCGTGGGTATAAAATCCGCTTAACAGCAGCTTGCCGCCAACGGGCATGTAGCGGGCGTACTCGGGCAGTTCGTCCAACAAAATATTCTTATTGATGTTGGCCAGAATCAAATCAAACATCCCCGTAAAGGGTAACTCGCGGATGGTGCCCTGGCGGATGCGCACATTTTGTACGCGATTCATCTCCAGATTTTCCTTGCCGTTCAGCACACTCCATTCATCAATATCAAAGGCCTCTACTTCCACCGCGCCGCGCAGCACCGCCATGATGGAAAGAATAGCCGTGCCACAGCCGGCATCCATTACCCGCTTGCCGCGATGCTCCAGATCCATCTGCTGTTTCAGCATCAGGTGGGTAGTCTGGTGATGGCCAGTACCGAACGACATTTTGGGTGTGATGACGATTTCGTAGGGGTATTTTTCTTCCACGCGATGAAATTCTGCGCGCACAAGGCACCGCTCGTCTACCACAATAGGCGTAAGACTTTTTTCCCACGCCTCATTCCAGTTTTGTTTTTCGATGCGATCGTAGAAAAAGAGCAGCGGGTTAACGTGTTCGTATTTTTTCTGAACCGCCGCGAGCGTGGCCCGATCGAAGCGCTCGTGCTCTACGTAGGCTTCAAATCCCTGCTCGGTTTCCATGAATGTATCAAAGCCTGCCTCGGCCACCTCGGCCATAAGAATTTCTGCGAAGTCGGCCGGACAGACTACCTGCAACCGGGTGTAAAACATCAGCCGATGGCTTTGATGATGTCTGTAAACTCGCGCGACTTGAGCGAAGCACCGCCCACCAGCCCGCCATCCACATCGGGGCAACTAAACAGTTCTTTGGCGTTATCCGCTTTTACGCTGCCGCCATACAAAATGGAGATGCCATTGGCTACACGTTGGCCATAGCGCGCCGCCACGTGCGTGCGAATCACTGCGTGCATTTCTTGCGCCTGCTGGGCGGTGGCCGTCTTACCGGTACCAATGGCCCACACGGGCTCGTACGCAATCACCACTTGCGCCACGGCTTCGGCCGGCAAGTGAAACAGGCTTTGTTCTACTTGCTCTTTCACCAATTTTTCGTGTTCGCCTTTTTCGCGTACCTCCAGCGGTTCTCCGCAGCAGAAGATCGGCACAACTTGTGCCCGCAACGCGGCATCTACTTTTTTCGCCAAAAGGGTGTTGGTTTCTCCGTTGTACTGCCTACGCTCGCTGTGGCCAATAATCACATACGGCACCTGCATACTTTTTAACATCAGGGCAGAAACTTCGCCCGTGTAGGCGCCCCACTCGTGCTCGCTGCAGTTCTGGGCCCCCACCTTCAGGCGGGCCCCGGCGCCCAACTGGTGCTGCACGGTGGGCAGGTACGGAAACGGCACACACAGCACCACTGTGGCATTGTGTGTTACTTCCGCGGCTACCATTCCCATCAATTCCGCGGTGAGCGTTTGAGCTTCGGCCAGCGTCTTGTTCATTTTCCAGTTACCGGCTACGATTTTTGTGCGCATAAGCGTATCTCGTTTTAGTTTTCGTTTGCAAAGAGAAGTTTACCCGACGGTTGGTCTGCGGTAAGCCGCAGGCTTTTTACGGTTTGCTGGTAGTTCACGTTTACAATGTTGTTTTGGTCATCGTAAATCTCGTGCATGCACCCGTTCAGCACTTCAATGGATTTAAACTTTCGGGCTTTTTCAATTTCGATGTAGGCAATCAGCGCGGGGCCTTCTTTCTCGTGGCCCAGGTAGTTCCACGATTGGCGCTTGCCGTCCAGCGTTACCGTAAAGCGCTCCTGCAGGTAAGCGGCCACCAGTTTATCGGTAGTAGTGCCTGCCGCGGGTGCCAGCAAATCCAACTCCGGCTGGCGCGTTTGCTGGCGCACGGCTGTTTCCAAATCGTCAATGAAGAGCCGCACCGTAATTTGTAGTGCCCGCGCCTGCGTGTTGTAAGAAATCTCGGTAATCGACACGTGGATCGGGTGAACCATCAACAAAACACCAAGTATCCAGGCCATCATGGCATCAAAAATAGCGGTTAAACCCCACGGCAAAAAACAGCGTACATAAAAAACCATTTTACCTGTATTATTGCGGTAGATTACTTCACGCATGAATACGTTTGAACTTTACTTCGGGCTGGGCAAAGACCACATTCTGGACTATGCCAATGGCTACGACCACATCTTGTTTGTGATCGTGCTGTGTGCCGTTTATGTGGTGCGCGATTGGAAAAAAGTGCTGATCCTGATCACCTCATTCACCCTTGGGCATTCCATTACGCTGGCATTGGCAACGCTGCAAATCGTACAGTTCGATGCGGCGTTGATTGAGTTTCTGATTCCCCTCACAATTTTTATTACCGCCGTTGCCAACCTGTTCCGGAGCGAAGCCTCCGTGGCGGCCAGCCCGGTGCAGATCAACTACCTGTTCGCGCTGTTCTTCGGGCTCATCCACGGCCTTGGCTTTTCCAACTACCTGCGCGAAATTCTGGGGCAGCAACAAAACATCACTGTGCCTTTGTTGGCCTTTAATCTCGGTTTGGAGTTCGGCCAGATAATTGTTGTTGCAATCTTTATGGCCATTAGCTTTATTTTGGTCGATTTGCTTACGCTCAACCGCAGAGATTGGAAGATGATCATCTCCTCGGCCATTGCAGGCATTGCGTTTATTTTAATGAAAGACTCTACTTACCTCAATTCATGATCATGCAAAAACTAGCAGTACTTTTTGTTTTTTTAAGTTATGCGGCGCTCGCGCAACAGGCGGGCTGGCAAGGCAAATTTGAGCAGCTCGAACAAACGCTGCCCACGCCAAATGAATACCGCACCGGCTCCGGCGCACCGGGCCCCAAGTATTGGCAACAACGCGCGGATTATACCATGAGCATCGAACTGAACGATGACAACCAAAGCATCAGCGGCAGCGAAACCATTACCTATTACAACAACTCGCCCGATGTATTGAAGTACCTCTGGCTGCAGTTGGATCAGAACCTGTTTGCGCAAGACAGCAACACACCCAAAGTATCGTCCAGCACGGTGCGCGATTCCGTAGCCACCAAAACCATTGCCGGCCAATTAGGTCTGTATGATTTTGATGGTGGTTTTAAGATTAAGTCGATTAAAGATGCCAGTGGCAAAGCGCTGCCTTACACCATCAACGCCACGATGATGCGCGTAGATCTGGCGCAACCCCTGAAGTCGGGCGAGAAGGTGGCGTTCAGCATCGATTGGTCGTTCAATATTGTAGATCGCAACCTGCTGGGCGGCCGCAGCGGCATGGAGTTTTTTCCGGAAGACGGCAACTACGTATACACCATTGCGCAATTTTTCCCACGCATGTGTGTGTACGATGATGTGGTGGGCTGGCAGAACAAGCAGTTTTTGGGTCGGGGCGAGTTTACGCTCCCTTTCGGGGATTATAAAGTGAAAATCACCGTGCCGGCCGACCACATGGTGGCGGCTACCGGTATGTTGAAGAACCCGGCCAGCGTGCTTACCAAAACTGAACTCGAGCGTTTCGAAAAAGCGAAGACCACGTACGATAAACCCGTGATTATCCGCACGCAGGCCGAGGCGATTGAACGAGAAAAGACGAAAGTAAAGGAAAAGAAAACGTGGGAGTTTGAAGCCGCCAACGTGCGCGATTTTGCCTTTGCCAGTTCGCGCAAGTTCATTTGGGATGCGATGGCGGTAAAAATCGGCAATAGCTCGCCACTGGCCATGAGCTACTATCCCAAAGAAGGCAACCCGCTCTGGGAAAAAGAATCCACCATTGCCGTAAAAAACACCATCGAAGTGTACAGCAAGTACACCATCGACTATCCGTACCCGCAAGCCACCTCTGTTCACGCGGCCAGCATTGGCATGGAGTACCCGATGATCTGCTTCAACTTTGGAAGACCGAACAAAGACGGCACCTATTCCAACGCCACACTCATGCGCATGCTCGGGGTGGTTATCCACGAAGTAGGCCACAACTTCTTCCCGATGATCATTAACAACGATGAGCGCCAAACCACGTGGATGGACGAAGGCGTAAACAGCTTTGTACAATTGCTTACCGAACTGGAGCGCTATCCGCAACTCGACTGGAGCCGCGGGCGGCCCGCAGGCCTCGTGCCCTACATGAAAGGGGATAAGAGTTTGATGCGCCCGTTGATGACCAACTCCGAACAAGTGATTCAGTTTGGCCCCGAACAATATGCAAAAGCTGCCACTGCTCTCTTTATTTTACGCGAGACCGTTATGGGCCCGCAACTGTTCGACAAAGCGTTTAAAGAGTATGCCCAACGCTGGGCATTTAAACACCCCAAACCGGCCGACTTTTTCCGGACCATGGAAGACGCCTCTGCTGTAGATTTGGATTGGTTCTGGCGCGGCTGGTTCTACACCACCGACAACTGCGACCTGAATCTTGAAAAAGTGAAGTGGTACCGTGTGCGAACCCCGCAGGTAGACGTGGAAAAGAAACAGAAAAATGTGAAGGCCGGGGATTTAGCCGCGAACACAGAAAATAAGACCACCGATTTCAGCAACGGGCCCGAGTATTTTTCGGTCGTGCCCACAGACGATCGTTTCTACGGCGAGTTTAAAAACCGTGTAGACGACAAAGCACTGGCCGACAAACTACAAAACAAAAACTTCTACGAAATCACCCTCACCAATAAAGGTGGGTTAGTGATGCCGGTAATTATTGAATGGACGTACAAAGACGGTAGCAAGGAAATCGAGCGCCTGCCGGCGGAAATCTGGCGCATTAACGAAAGCAGCGTAACGAAAGTGTTTGCCAAAGAGAAAGAGGTGGCCAGCGTGGTGATCGATCCGCTAAAAGAAACCAGCGACATCAACACCGATGACAACGTGTTTCCGCGTGCGCAGCAAGCCAACAAGTTTGAGGAATTGAAAAAGAAAGGAACGAACTAGCAGCCGGTCATCCGATCAAAATGCCCCCCTCGTAAATATGCCGGAACTTTCCGGCATATTTGCGTTTAAATCGAAGCCCATTATCATTAAAACCCATTATCGATGAAATCAATTGCTTTTTGCTTTTTAGTCGTTTTGCCCGCAAGCCTTTTTGCACAAACCCAAGGCGCGTGGAAAGGCAAGTTCGAACAACTGGAGCAAACGCTGCCCACCCCCAACAGTTATCGAACGGCTTCGGGCGCCCCTGGCCCCGGCTATTGGCAAAACCGGGCGGACTACGTCATCAATGTGGAGTTAAACGATCAAAACCAGCAAATCACTGCATCAGAAACCATCACCTATTACAACAATGCCCCGGAAGCCCTAAGCTTTCTTTGGCTGCAACTTGACCAAAACATTTTGCAGCGCGATGGCATCGACTATAAGGCCAGCGGTAGCCGCATTACAGACTCTATCCCCACCCGCTTTATTGCCGGTGCAGTACAGGCATACGACTATGATGGCGGCTATAAAATTCTGTCGGTGAAAGATGCTACCGGCAAAGCCTTGCCGTATGTGATCAATTTTACCATGATGCGGGTAGACCTGCCGATCCCCTTAAAGACAGGAGAAAAATTTGTGTTCTCCATCGACTGGACTTACACGGAGTACGACCGGATGAAATTCAGCGAGCGGGGCGGTTATGAGTTTTTCCCCGAAGACGGAAACTACTTGTATACGATGTGCCAGTGGTTTCCGCGCATGTGCGTGTTTGATGACTATGAAGGCTGGCAAAACAAACAGTTTTTGGGCACGGGCGAGTTTGCACTGGTGTTCGGTAACTACCGCGTGCGCATTACGGTACCGTCCGACCACGTAGTGGGTGCCAGCGGTTGGCTGCAAAACCCGAAAGAAGTGCTCACCAAAGAACAAATCGAGCGTTTTGAAAAAGCCCGGAAAACGTTTGATAAACCCGTGTTCATCGTTACCGAAGAAGAAGCCCGGAAAAAAGAAAAAGAACGCAGCGCCAAAAAAGCAACCTGGGAATTTGTAGCAGAAAATGTGCGCGACTTTGCGTGGACGAGTTCGCGTAAATTCATCTGGGATGCCATGGCCGTGAAAGTGGGCGACAAAACCCCGCTGGCGCAATCGCTCTATCCAAAAGAAGGCAACCCGCTGTGGGCAAAAGAATCTACCCTGGCAATCAAAAACACGTTAGAAGTATATTCCAGCCGCACCTTTGATTATCCGTATCCTACTGCCTACTCGGTACACACCGCCAATCAGGGCATGGAATACCCGATGATTTGTTTTAACTACGGCCGCCCTAAAGCCGATGGCACCTATTCGCAACGGTTGTTGGAAGGAATGGTGGGTGTGATTGTGCATGAAGTGGGCCACAATTTCTTTCCGATGATTGTGAATAACGATGAACGCCAGTGGACCTGGATGGACGAAGGACTCAATACCTTTTTGGAACGGGAAACCATTCGCACCCGCTACGAAGGATTTGATGTAACAGACGCATCTCCAAAAGGCATTGCCGCCTTCATGCGGGGCGACAAAACCATGATGCGCCCCATCATGGCCTCGGCCGATAATCAATCGCGGTACCACGGGCCCAATGGGTACACCAAACCGGCGGCTGCCCTCTCGCTACTGCGCGAAACGATTATGGGCCCGGAGCTGTTCGATAAAGCGTTTAAAGAATATGCCTTGCGCTGGGCATTTAAGCACCCGCGCCCGGCGGATTTTTTCCGCACGATGGAAGATGCATCCGCGGTAGATCTGGATTGGTTCTGGCGGGGCTGGTTCTACACCACCGATAACGTAGATATCGAGTTGGATGAGGTGAAGTGGTATCGCGTAAAGCAACCCGTTGCAGACCCTGAAAAGAAATCAGTAAAAACGCAAGCCGGTGATTTGGCCGCGAAGAAAACCGAAAAGGCCAACGACTTTACCGGCGGGCCGCAAGAGTTTACGGTGGTGAATACTCCGGATAATTTCTATGGCGAGTTTAAGAACCGCATCAACGATAATGATGTTCGCCAAAAGCTGGAAGGAAAAAATCTGTATGAGATTACGCTGAAGAACAAAGGCGGGTTGCCTTCGCCCGTGATTGTTGAGTGGACCTTTAAAGACGGCTCAAAGGAAATCGATCGACTGCCGGCCGAAATCTGGCGTATCAATGAAAATGAAGTGAAAAAGGTATTCAGCAAAGAAAAGGAAGTAGTAAACGTGGTGGTGGATCCAAACTTCGAAACCGCAGATGTGGAAGTGACCAACAATGTGTTTCCGAAAAAGGCAGGCGACACCAAGTTTGACCAAATGAAAAAGAACTAGTTTGATAACTGGTTATTATAGTACCTTTATTCTATGAGTTATCTCAACAGAATCACCGTAAACCCGGCCATTTGCCATGGTAAACCATGCGTACGCGAGATGCGTTGGCCGGTCGAGGTTGTGATTGACATGCTTAGTTCCGGAATGTCCATTACGGAAATTGTAGCAGATCATCCGGAACTACAAAAAGAGGACATCTTGGCGTGCCTGGAGTATGCGAAGCTTTTCCTGTCCGGTCGCCCCATTCAGGAGGTGGCATGAGGTTTTTGTGTGACGTTCACATTCCATACCAACTCGTTAAACAGCTTAACGGCATGGGTTATTCAAGCCAGCACGTGAATGACTTGCCGAACCGGTGGCACTCCACAGATGACGAAATTGCTGAGTTTGCCGATCGTCTAAATTGCATTTTGATTTCAAAAGATATTGATTTCAAGAACAGCTTTTTTATTCGACAAAGCCCCAAGAAACTATTAAAGATCAACCTTGGAAACCTTTCAAACGAAGCGTTGATCCGATCGATTGTAACGCTTTTACCATTCATCTCTTCGCTTGATCAGCGGCCTCGATTTCTAATCGAACTTGACTCAACTGGAACTACAATTTTCTCCTAGCTTACTCCGGCTCCAAGTTTTAAGACCACACCTAGCCAGCGCGGCCTATTTGATAGGCTACTGCTACCGGCAGCGATTACAATGTTCCCGTTAATCGATAAAAATCTGCCAGTGTAACGCGAAAGGCTTCGCGCTGATCTTCGTTTGTGAGCCACGGATGCGGCTCGCTGCCCACCAAAATTGCAAATGAAGCCTGTGCCTGAATGGCTTTGTAAATGGTGGTGGCGAACTCCAGCATTTGGTCGCGGCCGCGCGTGCTCAGCGTTACTTCGGTAACCTGGCTATTTTGGGTGATGGCCACCCGCAGGGCCATTTCGTTATCCAACGGCGCATTGTTTTCAATCAGAATTTTTGCCTCGTCTTCCACCGTACTCAAAACAATCGCTGGCCACAAGGCAGGTTGTTGCGCATCGGGTGCGCGGTCGGGGTGACGAAAAACGGTAACTTTTGCCGCCGGCAGCGTTTCCACATCGTAGTAAATCTGCCGCACATTTTTAAAAAACAATTCTGCGTCGTCTGCTACGGCAAATCCCAGCCGCTCCTTTTCAATTGGGCGGGTATGATCTATTTTACAAGCGGCCAGTGCCAGCACAACACCAAAAATCAGGTTTTTCATACCCTATAAAACCACACACATGCAAAGTTGTTGATTCTGTTTGTTACATGTAACTTCGCGGGTACAAACAACGAATTATGGAAAGCTTTAAGAAATTTTTGCCCTGGATCATCGTAATTGTGATTGTGCTTTGGGGCATTAGCGTGTACAACGGCATGGTAAGCAAAGACCAAGTGGCCAACGAAGCGTGGGCAAACGTAGAATCGGCCTACCAGCGCAGAATGGATCTGATTCCCAACCTGGTGAACACCGTAAAGGGATATGCTAACTTCGAACAAGAAACGCTTACGCGGGTGATTGAAGCCCGTGCCAGCGCTACACAGGTAAAAATTGATCCGAGCAATTTAACACCCGAGAAGCTACAGGAGTTTCAGGCAGCACAAACGGGCGTAAGTTCTGCGTTAGGACGATTACTGGTGGTTGCCGAAAACTATCCGGATCTAAAGGCAAACCAGAACTTCCTTGATCTACAGGCGCAGTTAGAAGGAACCGAAAACCGTATTAACGTTGCACGTAATCGCTTTAATGAAACCGTGAAAGAATTTAACACGGCTATCAAAAGGTTTCCCGGAAACCTGATTGCCGGCATCGGTGGCTTTCAGCCGAAAGGCTTTTTCGAAGCGCAAGACGGTGCTGAGAAAGCTCCGGAAGTGAAATTCTAAACAGCCCGCACAGCCATCCATGGCTGAACTTATTCATTCACACCACGCCCTGCGGCCCTCGCCGCGGGGCATTTTTTTGTAGTATGAACCTGTTCCGCGGCAAGTCGTTACGCCAGCTGGTAGCAAACTTTCGCAATGAGTACCTGTCGGACGGTATTCAGGAGAACCAACTGTGTGCGCATCCAATGGATCAGTTTGAGTTTTGGCTGAAGGAAGCCGTAAACAGCAAGGTGCCCGAGCCCAACGCGTTCCACCTCGCCACCGTTTCCGCCGCAGGGCAGCCGTCTGGCCGGGTGATGCTCTTAAAAGGGTTTGATGAGCAGGGCTTTGTTTTCTTCACCAACTATGCCAGCCGAAAAGGCGAGGAACTCACCGCCAACGCGCAAGCCGCGATGACGTTTCTTTGGCTTGAGCTGTTTCGGCAAGTGCGGATTGAGGGCCGCGTAACCAAAGTTTCGGATGAAGAGTCGGAAGCGTATTTCCACAGTCGCCCACGGGGCAGTCAACTCGGGGCGTTGGCATCGCTGCAAAGCATGCCGCTCGCCAGCCGCGCAGCGTTGTCGCGTGCTTATCAGGAATTAGAGCGCAAATACAACGGCCGCGTTATTCCAAGACCTGCGCACTGGGGCGGCTACCGGCTAACGCCAGAACGCGTGGAGTTTTGGCAAGGCCGCGCCAGTCGCCTGCACGATCGGGTACACTACACGTGCACACCCGCGGGTTGGCAACGCGAATGGTTGTATCCGTAATCGTAAAAAATTGCACGCAACAGACGCAGCCGGACCAACGCGTTGATACACCTGAAACGAAACTATTATTTGATGTTCTCCGGCAAAATCTCCATGCTTTCGTGGAAGATAATTTTTGACTGGCTGCTAAAGCCATTGCCCAGGTAATCCTGCTGAATCGTAAAGAAATTATACAGAATATACTGGCCTTGCTTGTCCTTCGCTGCAATCGCAGCACGCTGGGTGCGCGCTTCCAGAACGCCCGTTACTTCATTACGAATGGCTTTCCAATCGCGGTCCAGCAAGTGGATTTTCACAATCGCCTCGCCCCAGCCCGCATCCTCAAAAGCTTGCCGAAACACTTTTTCCATTTCCGCATTCTGCAGAAGTGCGGGCGGCATCTTGGTGTTCTTGACGATCTCCTTTTTGCGAACCTCCCCTTTGGCAATGATGCCTTCTAGCGAGCCTAAACGGTTTACCATGTCGTTCATCTTTGTGTAGCCTGCCTCTAACTCAGCTTTCTCGGCAAATGGTCCTTTTCGAAGTGCATCCCAATGCGCAAGCTCATACTGGATCATCAAATAATACGCCCGAGCGGGGCGCTCGTCCACGATCATGTTCATATTCTTCTCCCAAAGCTTTACGTTGCTGTCAATCGTTCGCAAGTCGGCAGTAACGCGGCTTTTCACGTTGCTCAAAATGGCCGCATTCATCTTGTCCGTGGGATCGAGGTTCATGGCTACCAACTCCGCAGTCTTGGCTTTGTATTGTGCAAGCTCTTGAGTCTTGTTCTCAATTTCTTGCTGCGCCACGTTCGTGTTTACATCGTACAAGAGTTTGACCAACCCCGCCAGATCGTTATTCGCAGTGCGCTGCATGCTGCCTCCATTGCGCACCTCTTCGTAGGCTTGTTGCCACTTTTTCAATTCGGCTTCCAGAGGTGCTACGTCATAACTTTTGTCCTTGGTTTTGATGTTGTTAATTGATGTAGCCGCAGCACGACTGTTCGTACCCAAAATATTCAGGTCGTTCGGTGCCGCTTCCATTTTCTCAATGTACTCCCAAAACTTTTTGATGTATGATTTTGCCGGACTGCTCGACTCAGTTTCTCCACCACCTCGGATTTCGGAGGTCATTGCCTTCGTCTCTTTTACCGCGCCTTTTACTTCGCGACTCGCTCCGCGTACATCGCGTGCGGTGCCCCGTACATCGCGTGCGCCTTGCCGAATATCTCGCAATTCATTTTGTGCCATAGTTTGTGTTGTGATTACCGTGAGAATAAGGAGTGTCGTTTTCATAAGTTTCAGTTCTTTCTTAGGGCGCTGCGGAGCGCCTCTCGCAAAGCTTGTGACAGGGCGTGGCTGATGTTCCGAACGAATTGCCGAATCACGCCGTCAAGTCCCCATTTACGTAGCATCGAATCTTTGCCGGGCTTGGACTCGGAAGGGATACGTGGTGCCACTTAGATTTTGCTAAACGTGAACACGTGATTCCCCGCCACACTACTTGTTCGGCCGGACCCTAAAGCACCTTTCGCCCATTGAAGCTGCAACCGCAGCGTGGTTGCCGAAATTTCTAGAATAGTAATTTCTACGCCATCGTTGCGCCTTACCTTTTGTCCGGTTTCATCGGTAAATGTCCATGTACCACTGGCTGGCCAAACCAGCCCGCCGTTGGTGGTTGTGTACGAAGTAGCCGTAAACGTTAAGGTAAAGTTGGTAAAGAGCGCCGTGCGATCTGTGTTGTCCACCGTTACGTTTTGAATGCGCCACCCGCCTGCCGTGAGTTGCTGCCCGGCGGTTTCGTTTGGCGTGGGGCCATCATCACCACCACACGACAACAAGAACATCAGTGCAGCGAAAAAACAAAGTGAGATCAGCGCTTTCGCGGATGTGTATGAGAAAGAGGATTTCGGTAGCATGTGTTGAATTAGTTGGTTTTGATAAATGATTGGCTGCGTTGTTGAGTGCCTTGCTGCACGCGAACCAGGTAACGACCGATAGCCCACGTATTGATTACGACTTTCAATTCCTCGCGACCAGATATACTTTCACGGTGGAAGGTTCGGCCCATCAGGTCAACAATTTCAACCAGGGCTTCTTGTTTTGTATTGAAGAGGCTGAGGTTGATCACGATGTCGGTCGATGCCGGGTTGGGATACAGCAGCAGATCGTTGGTATCGTTAGCCAGGTCTCCGGTTACGATCAGCGTCTGTGCGTTAGAGAGTTCGCTCACACAATCATCCACGCGCACCTGCACGGTAAACTGGCCCGCTTGCGTGGCCGTGTAGGTGGCGTTCGTTGCACCTGCAATGGCGGTGCCGTTTAAAAACCATTGGTTGCCGCTGCTGGCGCTGGACGTTAGCACGGGTGTTTCCGTGTTGAGATTGGACACCGTAATGGTGGGCTTGGCAGGTTTGATGCAAAAGCTGCGGTCGACTGCAGGAGCTGGGTTGAAGTTGGTGTTGCCGGCTTGTGCGGCGGTGATCGTTGCACGGCCTGCGCTAACCAAGGTGACCTGAGCACCACTGATTGAGATTTTATTCGATGCAGTACTAAACGTAACGGGCAAATTTGAGCTGGCGGTAACGCTTAAACCAAACGCGGCATCGCCAATAGTCTTGTCGGTGATGGCGGCAAAAGTGATCGTCTGGGATACTTTATTGACGGTGAGGGTTTGGGTTACATCGGGTGCCGCATTGTAGTTGGCATCGCCCGCTTGAGAGGCGGTGATGGTGGTTGTACCAGCACCCACAATCGTTACAGTATTGCCGGACACAGTCGCTATTGCCGTGTTGCTGCTTGCGAAGGTTACCGGCAAGCCAGCGGAAGAAGTTGCGCTAATGGTGAAGGCGGCATCTCCAAATGCTTTCGATGGAAGCTCGTTGAAGGAAATGGTCTGATTTGACTTTGCTACGGTTAGTGTTTGTGTTGCGCTAGCAGCATTGTAGCTCGCATCGCCTGCTTGCGCGGCAGTGATGGTAGTGGTACCCGCGCCCACGATAGTAACGGTATTGCCGGAAACAGTAGCCACAGCCGTGTTGCTACTCGTAAACGTCACTGGCAATGCTGTTGAGGAGCTCGCGGCAATGGTGAACGCGGCGTCTCCAAATGTCTTTGTTGGGAGTGCTGCAAACGTGATAGTTTGCTCGCCTTTCACGAATATGAATCGCTGATATAAAATGTGCGCCCCATTCGTACCATTAAAATCATGCTTCTTGGTGAACGTGCTGGTGGTGGGGTCGTACTCAAAAATAATTCCGAGACCGTTAGCACCACCATAGTTCGTGCCTCCATATAGTTTTCCATTGGGCGATAGTGCCAAACTGCCTGACGGCTGCACTCCAAAGGCCGCCCCGTCAAAATCGACCTTCTTGGTATAGGCATTGGTGGCCGGGTCAAACTCGAACAGAACACCCGCGGTATTAGCACCACCGTATCTGGTCATGCCGTACAACTTTCCGTTGGGTGCCTGCACCAGATTACCTTCCGGGTTTTCACCGTTGAGCGTAGAAAAATTTACCCTTGGCGTCTTGGTATTGGTGACGATGTCATACTCAAATAAAGTGCCCGATGCATTCCCATTATCACCTCCCTCGCGAGTCATGCCGTATAGTTTTCCATTTGTGGCTTGTATCAAATCTCCATAAGGTTCTGAGCCGGTGTTGTATTCAAATTCAACTTTACTGGTCAATGTGCCGGTGGCCGGGTCGTATTCAAATAAAACGCCATCGCCCGTTTGTCCGCCGCTATTGGTCATGCCATAGAATTTGTTGTTGGATGCCAATAACAAACTTCCTTGTGGTTCACTGCCATTGCTGTTGTAGTCAAAATCAATTTTTTTGGTAAACGTGTTGGTGGCCGGGTCAAACTCAAACAAGGTTCCTCGGTCAAAGCTGCCTGCGTTGGGGGTCATGCCATACAGCTTGCCGTTGGGCGCTTCCGCCAGGCTTCCCGTAGTATAGTTTCCGGAGGTTGAACTGAAGTCGTGGCGCTTGGTGTACACATTTCCATTGGGGTTGAATTCGAACAAGGCTCCTTCATCGCTGGCTCCCCCAATTTGAGTCATTCCGTAAAACCTTCCGTTCGCTGCCCGCACGAGTCCACCAAACGGATATACACCGCTTGGTGCCGAATTGAAATCAATCTTTTTTGTATAACTATTGGTAGAGATGTTGTATTCGAAGATGACACCTCCGCCGGCTAGGCCGCCCTGTGACGTGGTGCTATACAAAAGTCCGTTGCCCGACAACGTAAAATTGCTAGCCGGTACCATGCCATTAAGCCCTTTCCCGGTAGCGGGATCGAAGAAAAAATCAAGTTTTTTGGTGAGCGTGTTGGTCGTTACGTCATATTCGAAAATAGTACCCACGCTGGATATTCCGCCAGCATTCGTCATTCCATAAAGATTACCATTGGCCGCTTTGACCAAACCGGGATACGGAGTTTCGCCATTGGTTGTGTTAAAATCGATCTTCTTGGTAAAGGTGTTCGTGGAGAGATTAAATTCAAACAATGTTCCTCTTCCGTTTACACCGCCCATTCCTGCTGTGCCATACAAACGGCCATTATTGGCCTCCACCAAAGCGGCCAACGGAAACCGACCATCGGCTGACGAGAAATCTCTCCGCTTGGTGAGTGTATTGGTTGCAGGATTATACTCATATAACGTTCCATTATTGCTCGTACCCCCTTGACTTGTCGCACCAAACACTCGTCCGGTGCTGGTCATCATTAGCGTGGTATAGGGATAACTACCGTTTGCAGTGCCGGTAAAGTCAATTTTCTTGGTATAGGTATTTGTGGCGGGGTCGTACTCAAACAAAACGCCCAACCCCGAGGTGCCACCTTGATTGGCAACCCCGTAAAACTTATTGTTAGTATGCAAATACAAAGTGTTTGCAAAAGGAAATGCTCCGTTGGCACCTATAAAATCTACTTTCTTGGTGTAGGTATTAGTTGTCAGGTCAAACTCAAACAGTACACCCAAATTAGCACTACCTCCGGCTTGAGTCATGCCATATAACTTACCGTTAGGGGCAAGAGCAAGGCCACCAACTGGATTTCTGCCTGTTGACTGAGCAAAGTCATAAAGCTTGATATAGGTATTAGTTGCTGGGTTGTACTCATACAACACCCCGCTTGAATTAACGCCACCGTACTCGGTTACCCCATACATTTTGCCATTGGCCAACTGCAACATCTGGCTTCCAAAACCCGGCCTTGATCCGGGTGTTTCAACAGCAAAATTATGTTGAACCGCGTACCCCGTTCCATCGGGTTCCATCTTAAAAATGGTGCCGGCACCAGACGCGCCGCCTTGGGAAGTCATGCCCCAAAATGTGGGAGACTGCGCATGGGCGGTGATTGAAATGAGAAGAAATAAAATCGGAACAAAAAAACGAGAAGCAAAAGGAACTAGTAAACGTGGTTTCATGCAATAATCCATTTTTAGTTCCGCTAAACTGACGAAACTGAAGATGGTAAAACCAGAAGATGAGGATTCGCCAGTACTTCTTGAGGAAGTGATGGATTTGGCCGAGTCAAAAAGCCATTAGCTCTGGTAGAAAGATACCCGAACGATGGCCAGCAGCCAACACGAATAACAATCTGGAGATAAACTAAGAAATTTTTGCTAACTCTGCCAGCAGCACTTCCCGCTTGCGCGAAGAAACAGGCACTTCAGTGCCATCCTTCATCAACACGGTGCCACCTTCGCGCTTGTTAAATTGTTTCATTTGATGCAGGTTCACTAAATGGCTCTGATGCACACGCACAAACCCGAATGGAGCCAACAGTTCATCGTACTCTTTCAATGGCTTTGACACCAGAATGGGCGCCTGATCTGTGCAGAAAAACGTGGTGTAGTTGTCAGACGCCTCACATCGAATGATCGTGTTCACCGAAACCACATACAGCGAATGCGCATCTTTCAATACAATCTTGCGGTCCAGCTCCTGCGCCGGGTGCACGCTTTGTCGCAGCACATCTAGCACTTGCTGCCACGGCGGCTGGGCCAACTTTTGAATGCGGCTTAACGTGATTTTCAGCTCGTCCGGATCTACCGGTTTTACCAGGTAATCGATGGCGCTGAACCGGAAGGCTTGCAGGGCAAACTCGTTATGACCACTTACGATCACCAGTTTAAAATCGATGGCCGGCAATTGCTGTAACAAGTCAAATCCACTACCGTCGCGCATCTTCACATCCAGAAATACCAGTTCAGGACGCATGCTTTCAATCAACTTCAGTCCATCACGCACGCCATCCGACTCCACCACATGTACTTCCGGCAGCAACTGTTGCAGGTACAGGCGTAACGTGTAGCGTGCGTCTGCTTCATCATCGATAAGGGCCACCTTCATGGCCGCAACTTACGAAGAGATTGGCAATGTCAATACTACCTGGGTGCCGGTGCCGTGGGTAACCGGGGCCACGGCCAGCTGAATGTCTGTTTTGTTTGATTGATTCAGGAGCACGATACGCTCGCGAATGATTTTGGTGGACAACGATACGTGGCCCGTATTTTTCTGCACATCAATGCCTGGCCCATTGTCGATTATTTCCACCACAAGTCGCCTTTCCTTCGCCCGAAAAAAGATCTCAATTTTGCCATTCGCCAAGCCATTTACCCCGTGTTCTACCGCGTTCTCAACAAACGGCTGGGCAAACATGGGTGGAATTTTTTGCTCGGCCACCACAAGCTTTTCATCTACGTGAATGGCGTACTCAAACTGATCGCGCAGACGAAGTTTCTGCAAGTCCAAATAGTTGCGCAGCAAATCGATTTCTTCTTCAATGGTAATCAGCTCCTGCCGCGAATACTCCAGCAGTTGGCGCATCAGGCGTGCAAATTTGGTGAGATACGAAGAGGCCAACGCCGCATGGTTCTCCAAAACAAAGCGCTGTATGGATACTAACGCGTTAGAAAGAAAGTGCGGATCAAGCTGAAAGCGTAACAGCCGGTTTTCGATTTGGAGCAGGCGCTGCTGCTGCCGGAACGTGCGCTGCCGGTAAAACAGCAGCAGCACAGTCGCTACCAGCACCGCAGCCATTACGGTTCCAAAGAGCAGCAGATTTTTCTGGCGCAACGCCAGGGTTTGCAAAGCAGCTCGCTGCTCCAGATCTTGAATTTCCCGATCCTTCAATTCGGTTTCATAACGGGTTTTCAGCTCTTCAATTTTTGCAAAGTTTCGTTCGCTCACCATGCTGTCTTTCACTGTTACGTAACGCTGGTAATGCGTCATGGCCGCGCGATGCTCGCCAGATACCTGCGCCAGTTGGAATAAAAGCAAATGGCCCGATCGCTGATCGTTTAACGATCCGAGTTTTTCCGCTTCCGCCAGTGCACTTATTGCGATCGCTTCAGCTTCCACACGCTGACCTCGTTCGAATAACAGGCGCGCTTTGTCTAGCTTCGTAGACACCGCAGTCATCGGGTTCAGGGCGAGCTCGGCCTCTGTGTACGCGACGTCTAAAAAGAAAAGTGCAGAGTCTTGCGCATTTTTCAATTTTGCTTTGACCCGAAAGGCGTTGCTCAGCAACTCATGGAAATTAAGTTCTTTTCCTACCCGTATCGCCTCATTTAAATATACGGTGGCACTGTCAGCCTGCCCACCCTCCTGATACAATGCACCTAAGTTAAATGCGGTGGCGCCACGCGTCATTTTGCTGGCCACCCGTAGGCTGGTTTCGTAGCTTAGGCGCATGTACTTTTTTGCCTCAACATAATATCGCTTACGATCTTCAGCCGTGCCAAGATTATTTTCGGGAGAGGATAACTCGCCATACAAGCCACTTAAATTGAAGTAGGACTTCAGGCGTTGCATCGGTTCGCGACTTTCGTCAGCCAGACGACTTCCCTGCAAGCCGTAATCCAGCGCCTCTGCATATTGCCCCTGATGGTGGAAAACGGCCGAAACCGTACGAATCAAATCAGATTTTAACGCAAGCTCCTCCGGCGTGCCCGTGTCGCTAATCGCGTTGTATCCGCGTAGCAAGTACGTTTTGGCTTCGCGGTATCTTCCCAGCGTTAACAATCTAGACCCGATGCCAAGGCACATCAGCCCGGTGCCAAACACGTATTGTTGCGCCGCTGTCTTCGCCAACACCGCTTCTGCCTGTTGAAAAAAAAGAGCTGAATCTTTCCGTGCATAGCCCTGCGCAAGGAATACCTCCGCAAGCAATTCCATTTGCGGATCATCTTGTCCACTCGCCACTTTTTTCAATATCGCACCGTAGGTAGAAAGCGAGTCATATTGCGATCCGTAGAAAAAGGCTTTACCGATACCCGCCGCCAATTCCATCTGTAATGTGGCAGCCGTAGCCTTGCGTAACTGGCTGCGCATGGAATCAATTTTCGGCTGTCCGGTTGCGATTGTAAGCAGCGCCGTTAACGCCAAAAGAGAAAAAAATATGCGCATGATGAGTCGAAAGTAGCAAGAAAAATCCGGCACGTACAAAATCCGGCTTCGACCAACGCAAATTAACTCAGCCTACGATCGGATCGAAAAGTGAAATCTGAACATACTGCGGCCTGTCAGACTTTGCATCGCCCCCCAACTCTACTACCGCACTTTCTTCGTAGCGCGAAGCGATGATGATTTGTGTATCGCCCGCCACGCGCGTAAACATTTCTTCTACAATCTCCGGACGATTATTGTTTTTTGAGAGATGTCCTAACAACAAGTGCGACATAAAAGGCGGTCGGTGCTCTAAAAAAAGCTGGAGAGCCTGATGATTGGAGATATGGCCGTAGCCACCTCGAATGCGTTCCTTCAAATGCAGCGGGTAACCCCCGGTTTCCAGCAAGTGCGCATCGTAGTTCGCTTCCAGCACGGCAACGTGGCAGGTAGTGAACGCGCTAACCAGGTTTTTGCACACGCGGCCCATATCCGTAAAAATTCCCACGCGGGTGCCGGCGTATTCTACAACAAAGCTATGTGGGTCATGCGCATCGTGGAATTTGGGGATGGGTGTAACCGTAAGCGCCCCAATGGAAATGGGCACGTGCGGCTCAAAGTGAATCCCTCTGCCTTCCGTCCAACTCAGCAATGCATGGCGTCTCGTGTGGTGGGTAACGTACACGGGCATGGGATGGCGCTTTACTAAACGATGCAACCCAACAATATGGTCGTTGTGTTCGTGCGTGACGAATACGGCCTTAACCTTCGTCAGCGAAAGTCCGAGCCGTTTCATGCGTTTTTCGATCTCGCGGCACGAGATGCCGGCATCAATGAGTACCGCTTCCTGGCGGTTGCCGATGTAGTAACAGTTGCCGTTGCTGCCGGAATTAAGTGAAGCGATTTGAAGACTCATGCCAGTTGCAAAGTAAACGCTTTCGCGCGAATGTATTGCGTATGCGATTAAATCGTGCGATGACTAAACCGTTCCAACCGCAACCCAGGGCGGTAAGACAAGCATGCTCCAAACGAATGTGTTTAAAACGAGGTTTGTGCCCCGCCGCCGCCACTGGTGCCACCTCCAAAATTTTTGCCTGGCGCGTGGGTGCCGCCCAGCGTTTGCGAAATGACCAACGCCTCGGCGTGCAGCGCTGCCCAGCGAGATGAACGCAATGCTTCGCGCGTGTAGCCGTGGCGCATCGTTTTCAAGTACCGCAACAGGCCAAACGTGATCAACAACACGAATGCGCCCGCAACGGTAAGCGTAATTTCAGGATGACCAAGGCTGAAGTAATATTTGAATGTAAATACAGAAAAGGCGATAACCAACAAACTGACCCGCAACAGCACCACATCTTTTCTGCGAATCCCAAAATAGAGATACAATACTGGAATCGCCACAGTAGTAAAATAAAATACCGGCGCCAGCGGGATGTCTTGGCCCGCCTCGAGTTGCAAGTCAAGCAAATGCTCCGAAAGCATGCGTATCACCAAATAATTTCCGGCCGCGTACATTACCAGTAAACTCAAAGTCTCTAGCCAGACGAACTGTGTATGCCACGCGGCCAGACCCTCTCGCAACTTTGCCCGGCGGCAAAGCCAGTAGACAGGCGTAAACGCGATAAGAAAAATCAGCGGAATAAATGTGCGCAGCGCAACGATGGTATACAGCTCATAAAACAAAAAACCAGCCCACGCCGCCGCCGCACAAATGGTACAGACTACATCCAGGTACCGAAAGGCAGCCCACACAAAAACTACCGTGGCACTAAGCAGCAAGATGTGCTCATTTCCATCAAAAATTCCGGCCATACCACCGATGCAAAAGCCGCAGCCGTGGTAGATCAACGCTTCGTTTACTCCCGATTTATAGTGGTGCCGTGCAATGAACAGTTTCTCTACCACCACCCAGCTCGCCAGGCCATACAACACGCAGCCGAAAAAGATGAAATCTTCGGGGAGATCATCAAACACCAACGCCACAAAACCGGTTACCCCCGATAGCGCAAAGAGCGTCGCAAAAAACAGCAGCAGCCGAATCATTACATTCGGATGGTAGAACGGGCTTGAATACACCGTTGAAATGGCGCGGTATTGCGACTCGTCTAGCCATCCTTCCTTCCACCAGGCCTTACACTCTTTTAGTTGCCATAAATTAAACAGCCCTGCGGCCTGATAAGCAAAACGTATTTTCATTGGCGGAAAGCGTTACGGTATTTGGTAACAAAGTATATCAACGCGCCGCATGAAAAAGCGGAATAGAAAAACCAAAGCGTTTCAAACTCGCTGAACAAAACATCGGCTAACCAGGTGGTGGTGGCGATATAGGCGGCAAGAAACGCATACAACAGAAAGAGAAACGATTTTTTCCAGCGTGCCAAATACCAGGCGGTTGCGCACCCCGCATAAATTAAGATCACATAGTACCCGTAGAACGCCTCATGATTCCACATGGCCGAAAATGCGCCAATGAAAAACAAAAGAAGGCCAAAATTTTGATAGGTGAACGTAAAATGAGGTTTAATTCCGCGCTTATCCAGCAGCGTGCTAATCAATGTAAAAAATACACCGAGCGCAATGGCCACGTGGGCCAGCGCATCGTTAAAAAAATCGCCTTGTGCCCAACGGGCAATAGACGTACGAATCCCCCAAAACGAAACAAATGCAGTAATGGCCATAGACAAAATACCGAGGTGATCGAAACGATAGGCCACTGCAAAAAACAAAAGTGCGGTGAAAAGTGTAATCCATTCCAACTGCCCGCCCACAACACCAAATTGAAACTCTGCGTAGCCAATTACAGATACCAGTAACAGGCAACCAAGCAACACCACGTAATCGTAATAGGGTGAAGGCGCCACTGCTTGCCCGTGTGTATATGCCACGCGCTTCAGAATAACGTATGTAAAACTGACCACGGTGAGCACCGCGAGCAGCAAAAGGCTAAGGATGTGGCCCAGTTGCCCGATGTTTTGATAGATGAGTATGCCGAGGCCGGATGTAAACAGCAGAATTCCCAGATAAAGCAATGTGCGCAGCTCATAAAAAACCGAAATGATTTCGCCAGATACCACCGGCTGCATGCGGTCGAACTGCTCCTGGGTAATCAAATTCTTGTCGTACAGGTCGCGAAGTTGTTGTTGTGTCATTCTAAACGAAGGTACAATACCGATTGTAATTATTCCATTACCCACATCAAATCGCAGGCACGTTTACATGCCTTTTTTCGGTCACTTGCGTGCGATGCGTGCCCGAATCCGACTTAACGTCTCCAACGAGATACCTAAGTATGACGCCACATGCGTTAGCGGAATCTGCTGGATGACTTCGGGCTGCCCGGCCACTAATTTTTCGTAACGGGCGGTGGCATCTAAGGTGTGAAACTCCAACAGCCGCTCTTCCAGCCAGGCCGCATAGAGCTGCGTAAGCAGCAAATCTAACCGCTCAAGAGCCGGATGCGTGGCCCGTAACAATTGAAATGCCACAAAATCCAGCCGCTGCGCCTGTACATCGGTTACCGCATGCAAAAACTCGCGACTAACTCCTTGTGTGATGTGGCTGCCAAATGAAACGGCCAAATCGCTGGCAAAGCACAGTTCAGTAACAATTTCTTTCCCGTCGGACAGATAGTATTTCCGCACCACCCCCGCTTCAATCCAATAGCAAAAACGGCTCCACTCGCCCGCACGCAACAACATTTCGTTTTTGCGGAAATGTACCGGCACTAGGGCTTGGTCGAGTGCCTTGCGTACAGCATCCGGCAAACCGCTCAAAAAGGTTTTTAGCTGCTGTGTAAGTTGCGTAAGTGTTTCGCTCATGCGCCAAACGCTTTGAGGAGCTCTACAGGCCAGGCAGGATATTCCACACCCATGCGGTTGGTTAATGGATGGGCTTTAGATCGTATATCTTACGAATGGAGGCAAATTCAACTTCCATGTTGATGTGAAGATCGCAAATCTGGCCGGTGCGCACATCAAACACCCAACCGTGAATTTTCGGGAAGCCGGTTTTGTACCACGATTTCTGTACGTGATCCAGCTTTACGATGTTGATGCATTGCTCACGCACATTCAGCTCCACGAGCCGATCGAAGCGCGCTTTAGGATCGGGTAAGCTGTCCAGCTCCTGCTGATGATATCGGTAAACATCGCGCAGGGTTTGCAGCCAACTATTCAATTGCCCCATGTCCGACGGATGCAGGGCCGCTTTCACCCCACCACATTCGTAGTGTCCGCACACGATAATGTGTTTTACTTTGAGGTACTCCACGGCGTATTGCACCACCGCGTTTACGTTGTTATCGGTACTGATCACCAGATTGGCCACGTTGCGGTGAATAAACACTTCGCCCGGTTGTAGCCCCATAAGATCTTCGGCCGTCACGCGGCTGTCTGAGCACCCGATGTACAAGTACTCCGGGTGTTGACCTTCCGCCAATTTTTTGAAGTAGTCGGGATCAAGCCGCGTTTTCTCGGTGATCCATTTTTTGTTGTTTTCGAAAATTCGTTGAAACATAGGCAAAAATCAGACAAGAATGTTGTTTTCGGGTTGAATGGGTTCGGGCACATCGCCCAAACGGAGTGTTTGCCGCAAATCAATTTCGATCGCGCGACTAATCGTGGTGATAGGCACATCGTTAGCACTGCCTTCAAACGGGTTCTCAGAAGACTCACCGATTTTTTCCATGGTAGTGAAAATCCAGGCGGCTAACGCGCTGAAGGGAACGGTGAGCCACACCAGGTAATCGCCCATGGCGTGAAACTCCTGCAACATGCCCAGCGGAATAAGCAAAACGAAAACACGCGTGAAGTATTGATTTGCCGTTGCGTACTGGCGCGGATAGGGAAAGTTTTTGATTCGCTCGCATCCGCCTTGTTGGTCAAGAAAAGCCATTACGGTACGTTCCATTTCAATAAAGCGAAAGTTGTTCAGCACCTGCTGATTAAACAACATCCGGAGATGCTGCGATTGCAGCGCCAACACGGCAGCCGCGCGATTGGACTTCTGCAACACCTCTTCCAACTCCGCGGGCGACAGGTATTTTTGCAGTTCAGATTTCAGCGTACCGTTTTGCTCTTCTACGTGAAACCAGCGTTCGCGAAATGCGGTGTTCTCGGGTTGGTAAATGGTTTCCCACGTGCGCCGCTCGCGAAGGCTAAATCGCAACGCGGTAAGCCAGGCGAAGTGCCGCAGAGCGAGTTGTTCCTGATGTGCGCGGAGCTGTTCCTGCGGCGGTGTGCCCGCGTCTGGCTGTACAAAGTCGTTCACCATCAAACCCCACGCGCGGCTGGTGTTTACAATAGCACCCCAGATTTTACGGGCCTCCCAGAGGCGATCGTACGATGCATTGTTTTTAAACCCGACAATAAATGCCACTGCAGTACCCAATAAAGCAACCGGGTACCAGGGTATTGCCAGCCACTGCCAGCCAAGCAGGGTATAGGCCGCGGTGGGTGCAAATGCAATGGCAAGCAAAATCAAAATGTCTTTACGCGTCCATTTTAACACTTCGCGTAAAGGGTATCGTTTTCCTACGTGCATGGCGTTAACCGGATTTAGTTACTCAATGCTTGAAGGTTTGGTTTGTTAATCCCATCCGCGGGGTTGGATCAGTTTGGCCACCAGCGCAGTCCAACCAGTTTGGTGGTTAGCACCCAGGCCCCGGCCGGTATCACCATCAAAATATTCATGGAAGAGCAGCAGGTCGTCAAAGTGCTCGTCCGACTGAAACAGCACATTCGTACCGTAAATCGGGCGGCCACCACTCTCATCTTTTTTAAACATGGATACGAGCCGTTTCGAGAGATCATCGGCAATCTCCAACAACGTAAGGTGGTTGCCCGAGCCGGTAGGATGTTCAATCTTAAACTCATTTCCATAAAAACTATGGAAGCGATGAAGCGACTTTATAATCATGTAGTTTACCGGGAACCAGATGGGCCCGCGCCAATTTGAGTTACCGCCAAACATGTAGGAGTCGCTCTCGCCCGGCTGGTAGCGCACAACGAAGTCGGTGCCATTGGTAAACAGGCGATAGGGATTTTCCAGGTGCACCCGCGAGAGCGCCCGAATGCCAAACTGCGAAAGAAACTCGCGTTCGTCTAGCATGCGCTTGAGCAAACATTTCATGCGGTGGCCGCGCAGCAGGCCGAGCAAGTGGCGCTGGTTGGTGCCGCGCTCGCCCCAGCGCGAAATGAGATGCGCCAAGTCCGGTCGGTTTTGCAAAAACCAATCAAGACGTTGCGTAAACTCCGGCATTGTGTTAAAAATTTCTTCATCCAACACCTCTACCGCAAACAGTGGAATCAATCCTACCATGGAGCGCACTTTCATCGTAATTCGCTCATGGTTGGGGAGGCTCAGTACATCGTAAAAGAATTCGTCTTCTGCATCCCACAGATCAATGCCCTCGTTGTTGATGTTGTGCATGGCGCCCGCGATGTACAAAAAGTGCTCGAAGAATTTGGTGGCCAGACTTTGATACGTGGGGTTCTCTTTGGATAATTCCAGCGCAATGCGCATCATGTTTAGCGTAAACATCGCCATCCAACTGGTGCCGTCCGACTGTTCAATGTAACATCCGTTGGGTAGGTGGGCGTTGCTGCGATCGAACACCCCAATGTTATCCATGCCCAAAAATCCACCTTCGAATACGCTGTTGCCGTTCTCGTCTTTTTTATTGACCCACCAGGTAAAGTTGAGCAGCAGTTTATGAAATACTTCCTCTAAAAACTGGCGGTCGCGCACGGGGTCTTCCATGAACGTTTTTGTTTTGTAAATCCGCCAGGCGGCCCAGGCGTGTACGGGCGGATTTACATCGCTAAACGCCCACTCGTAGGCCGGCATTTGCCCGTTGGGGTGCATGTACCATTCTTTGGTGAGCAACAGCAATTGATGTTTGGAAAACTCCGGATCAACCATGGCAAACGGAATGGCATGGAAGGCCAGATCCCATGCGGCATACCACGGGTATTCCCATTTATCGGGCATGGAGATGATGTCTGCGTTGTTCAGGTGTTTCCAATCCTTGTTGCGCCCATGTTTGCGCGCATGCGGGGGCGGCGGTTGGTTCGGGTCGCCATGCAGCCACACATCAATATCGTAATAGTAAAACTGCTTACTCCATAACAGGCCCGCCAATGCCTGGCGCTGAATCAGCCGTTCGTCTGCATCGGGCACATCTTTCTGCAGCATCAGATAAAAGTCGTCTGCCTCGGTTTTGCGCTTCACCCATTCCAGATCAAACTGTTGAAAAGGCTTTACATGATACGTGTGCGAAAGCCGTAGGCGCACAGATTTCGATCGGCCCGCGGGTACCGTCCAATCCAGCCGGAACGATGCCTTCGTTCCTTTCGGGATTTTGTTGATCGCACCGGGGTCACCAAAAATGATGTAGTCATTAATGCCGTCTTTCGTAGTGCCGGTGTGCGGGTGTTGATATAAGCGTAGCGTGTTCGTTTCGTTTTCACAAAACAGTGCCTCTCCTTTTTGCTCGCACCACAGGTAGTAGTCGCCCAGTTCGTCATGGTGCGCTTTCATGGCCCCTTTTTCGTCCAGATAGATTTCTGGTTTGCCGCCCGGCCCGCCCCAGGCCCACGTATTCCGAAACCACAGTGTGGGCAGCAATTCAATGGCTGCCGGCTGCATGCCGCGGTTGGTAACCGTAATCTGCACAAGCCAATCATCAACATCATGTTTGGCATACTCCACCATCACATCGAAATAGTTGTTCCCGGCAAAAATGCCGGTGTCCGTCAGTTCGTACTCTGGCTGTTGTTTATTGCGCTTGCGGTTCTCTTCTGCGATTTGTGCATACGGGAATTCCCCGTGTGGATACTTATACAACATGCGCATGTAGGCGTGGGAAGGTGTGTTGTCCAGGTAGTAGTACAGTTCTTTTACATCTTCGCCATGGTTTCCTTCCGGGTTGGAGAGACCGAAGAAGCGTTCTTTTAGAATCGGATCTTTCTTGTTCCAGAGCGCCAACGCAAAACACAAACGTTGCTGCTCATCGCTGATGCCGGCAATGCCCTCCTCGCCCCATCGGTAGGCTTTGCTGCGGGCCATGTCGTGGGTGATGTAGTTCCACGCATCGCCATTGGCACTGTAATCTTCGCGCACGGTGCCCCACTGGCGGTCGCTGAGATACGGGCCCCATAAACGCCAGTTTTTGATCTTGTTCCGATCTTCTACTAATCTTTTTTCTTCGGCTGTCATAGCTCAGGAAAAATAGGCAAAAAATATCAGCTTCTTGGTGCGGATGAAATTCTTCATACCGATCTAATTTCCGGCGGCACTGGCAAAACGGCCAAATGCCGGTAGGGATTTACCCCTTGGCGCAACGCTGCAAAAAACAACACTAGCGGCGATGCGATTTTTCTTATCTTGGTGAGATAAATTTTTCCTGTTATGCGAATCATCACATGGCTGTTTGTACTCGTTTCAACCTGCGCGGCTGCACAAAAAACTGATTTCGATAAAAAGCTGAAAGAATTGGGTGTAGAGCTATTCAACCCCAGCGCGCCCATGGGTAACTACGTAAAGGCCGTGCGCACCGGCAATTTATTGTACCTGGCAGGCCATGGCCCCACGCGTGCCGATGGATCGAACATCACCGGCAAGGTGGGAAAAGACCTAACGCTGGAGCAAGGCGCCCAGGCGGCAAGGCAAACCGGTGTGGCATTGCTTTCTACATTGAAAGCGGAGCTAGGCGATTTGAATCGCGTAAAGCGAATCGTTAAAGTACTTGGCATGGTAAACTGCACAGAAACATTTACCGACCAACCCAAGGTAATGAATGGCTTTTCTGATTTAATGGTGGCTGTTTTTGGCGAGAAGGGTAAGCATGCCCGATCGGCCGTGGGCATGTACGCGCTGCCCAGCAACATTGCGGTAGAAATTGAGATCATTGTTGAGGTGGAGTAAGGGATGTGGACGTACATACTATTTGTCATTGGCTTTGTTCTGCTCATTAAAGGGGCGGATTGGTTGGTGGACGGTGCCTCTTCGATCGGCCGAAAGGCGAGGATTCCAGAAATGGTGATCGGATTGACGATCGTATCGTTTGGAACATCCTTACCCGAACTTTTGGTAACTACCATGGCCAGCCTCGAGGGTAAGTCGGAACTTGGGGTGAGTAATGTGCTGGGAAGTAATATTGCCAATATTCTAATCATCCTGGGTTTGGCGGCCATTGTGCGTCCGCTGCCAATCCATCGCGATACCTATCTGATCGACTTACCCATTTCTATGTTTGCCATTCTGTTATTTGGCTTTTTGGCCAACACACATTGGCAAACGCACGAACAAGCCCTGGAGCTAACGCGTGGAGATGGCGTAATTCTTTTGTTGTTTTTTGGATTCTTCCTGATTTACATTTTTGCCGAAGTAAAATCAAAAAATTCAGAAGCCAGCCCTGGTGTAGTACCCGTAAATTCGGTGATTGCGGTTGCTAAAATTCTTGGCGGCGCAGTATTACTTTTTTTTGGCGGCGAGTGGGTTGTAAACGGAGCGTCTGCGTTGGCACAATTGGCCGGTTGGAGCGAAGCCTTCATTGGCCTCACGGTAGTTGCCGTGGGCACATCGCTGCCGGAATTGGTCACTTCAGCCGTAGCGGCCTACAAAGGCAATGTTAACATTGCTGTGGGTAACGCCATCGGGTCAAACATTTTCAACGTACTCTGGATTCTCGGCTTCACTTCTATCATTAACCCGATTCCCTACTCGCCCACCAGTAACCTGGACATTCTGATGATTATTTTTGCGTCTGCGGCGTTGATCGTTGCTGTGATTGTAGGCAAACGCCCATTAATTAGCAGATGGGAGGGGGTTATGTTTATTCTGATCTACGCCGGCTACGTGTTCTACCTACTTCGCACCCAAGTACCTGCCTGAGCGATTCGCAGCCCGATTTTCTCCGGTTTCGATTCGATTACTTTTGTCTACAATTTCAGTAGATTAATTACCTTGCGTGCCATTTTACTGCTTTACACATGGATTTTCTCTACAAACCCTGGCCATGGTATGTAGCCGGCCCTTGCATTGGGCTAACCGTACCTTTATTGCTTTGGATCGGTAACAAACGGCTCGGCATTTCGGCCACGTTCCGCCAAATCTGCGCGGCGTGTGTACCGGCCGCCATCCCGCTCTTTACCTACGATTGGAAAAAAGAAAGTTGGAATCTTCTTTTCGCACTGGGTTTAGTGGCCGGTGGGTTTTTAGGAGGCGTGGTATTCCGCAATCCCGATCCGGTAAACATCAGCGCGCAAACGGTGGCGTACCTGCAATCGAAAAACGTGCCGCACGAGCCGGGCCTGCTGCCGCCTGCACTTTTCAATTTTAATCAACTGGCAACGGTAAAAGGCTTGCTCTTGTTGGTTGTTGGCGGCATCATGGTTGGCTTTGGTACGCGCTACGCGCGCGGCTGCACATCTGGCCATGGCATCCTCGGGTTGTCTGCCTTGCAGTGGCCCTCCCTTCTGGCTACTGCGTGCTTCTTTGCGGGCGGAATTATTTTTTCAGCACTTGTCTTACCTTGGATTCTATCCCTATGAAAAAACTGGCATTTGTTTTAGCGGGTGCATTTTTTGGTCTTGCCCTCGCCAAGGGCGAAGCCATTTCGTGGTATCGCATGCAAGAAATGTTTCGGTTTGAGGGGTTCCACATGTTTGGGATTTTTATGACCGCCATTCCTACCGGAGCACTTGGAATTTTTCTGCTGCAGAAATTCAAAATCAACACGTGGCAAGGTGAGCCAGTGCATCGCCCTGAAAAAGTGTATCACCATGGCATTGTGATCGGGAGTTTCATTTTTGGCTTTGGTTGGGCACTCACCGGCGCGTGCCCCGGCCCACTCTACGTGCAAATTGGTTCCGGCTTTTGGGTAGCCGCTGTGGTACTGCTGGCCGCGCTTTTCGGTACGTGGCTCTACGGCCGTTTTCAAAAATACCTCCCCGATTAACTGTGCAGGCACGGGTAGCGTACCCTGCCTGCGGCTGACGAAAGTCCTTTTTTTATTCTGCGCTCGCGTTGTAATATTGACTGTGTGAAATTGCTCATGTAAAAAAGCAAGTTTCACCTCAAGATTAAAACACAACCTTCGCTATGAATACCACCGAGCTATTATCCCAACTTCAGCAACGTAATCCGCATGAGCCTGAATTTCTGCAGGCTGCGCAAGAAGTAATTGAAAGCGTAGCCCCGGTTTTTCAGAAACATCCTGAATTTGCCCGGCTAAAGATTTTGGAGCGCATGCTGGAGCCCGAACGCATGATTTCATTCCGCGTTACCTGGCAAGACGATCGGGGTGAGGTACATGTTAACCGTGGCTACCGCGTGCAAATGAATAGCGCGATTGGGCCGTACAAAGGCGGGTTGCGCTTCCATCCCTCCGTAAATGCCAGCGTGTTGAAGTTTCTGGCATTCGAACAGATTTTCAAAAACGCACTCACCGGTGTGCCCATGGGCGGTGGGAAAGGCGGCAGTGATTTCGATCCAAAGGGTAAGTCGGACAACGAAGTGATGCGCTTCTGCCAGGCGTTCATGACGGAACTCGCTCGCCACATCAGCCACCGCATGGATGTACCCGCCGGAGATATTGGCGTGGGCGCACGCGAGATCGGGTACATGTTTGGCGCCTACAAAAAAATCAAGAATGAATTTACGGGCGTGTTCACCGGCAAGGGTATCGGGTGGGGCGGTAGCCTGATTCGCACGGAAGCCACCGGTTACGGTTTAATTTATTTTGCAGCGAACATGCTGCAAACAAAAGGTGACTCCATACAAGGTAAAACCTGCCTGGTATCCGGCTCGGGCAACGTGGCACAGTACGCCATTGAAAAAATTATTCAAATGGGAGGGAAGGCCGTGACCGCTTCGGATTCCAACGGCTTTATTTATGACGAAGCCGGCATTACGCAGGAGAAGCTGGAGTTCATAAAAGAGTTGAAGAATAACCGCAGAGGCCGTATCAAGGAATACGCAGACCATTACAAATGCCTGTATCAACCTGTGGCGGCGCATGCAGACCACCACCCACTGTGGGCCATCCCGGCCCATTGTGCATTTCCCTGCGCCACGCAAAACGAATTAAATGGCAAAGATGCACAGGCGTTGGTTAAAAACCGGGTAACGCTGGTAGCAGAGGGTGCCAACATGCCGGTAACGATTGACGGAATCAACACACTCATTGAAAACGGGGTGATGTATGCACCCGGTAAAGCGAGTAATGCGGGCGGGGTTGCTACCTCCGGACTAGAGATGACCCAAAACTACATGGGCGCCAACTGGACACGCGAAGAGGTAGATGCCAAGTTGCAACACATCATGAAAGACATCCACGAGGCCGCACTAAAAGCAGCACAGAAATACGGCAAGCCCGGCAACTATATGGTGGGGGCCAACATTGCCGGCTTCTTGAAGGTGGCCAATGCAATGCAGGCCCAAGGTGTGATTTAATGCTACCTTTGCGCCCGTGAACTCACGCGAAGAGGAAGTAGACGAGCGCGATGACGAATTATTCGAGCATCATCGGATTGTAGCAGATCCCAAACAAGGGTTGTTGCGCATTGATCGGTTTTTGATGGACCGTTTACCTAACGTTACGCGCACCAAACTGCAGCAAGCGCTGCACGAAGGTTTTATTCGTGTAAACGAAAAAGAAATAAAGCCGAATTATAAGGTACATCCTAATGATGTGATTACCGTTTCGCTGCCCGAGCCGCCGCGCGACACGGATGTTGTGCCCGAAAACATTCCGTTGAACATCGTTTACGAAGATGACAGTCTGCTTGTGGTAAACAAGCCCGCCGGCATGGTGGTGCACCCGGCGTACCAAAACTGGAGCGGCACGCTTGTGAATGCGCTGAGCTGGCATTTCCAGCATTTGCCCACGCTGCCGAACAACGATGGCCGCCCGGGCCTGGTACACCGCATCGACAAAGACACGTCGGGCCTGTTGGTGATCGCCAAAACGGAGGCGGCCATGACGCATCTGGCGAAACAGTTTTTTGATCATACCATTGAGCGCACCTACTGGGCGCTGGTGTGGGGTGAGCCCGATCCGGAAAGCGGCACCATTAACGTGAATGTCGGGCGCAGCCTGAAAGATCGCAGACTAACTACCGCATTCCCCGACGGAGATTTTGGCCGCACGGCCATTACCCATTACCGTACGTTGCAAACCCTGCGTTACGTCTCGCTCATTGAATGTCGGTTGGAAACGGGCCGCACGCACCAAATCCGCGCGCATCTCAAGTACCTGGGGCATCCGCTATTTAATGATGAGATGTACGGTGGCAGCGATATTGTGAAAGGAACCGTGTTTTCAAAATACCGCCAGTTTGTGGAGAATTGTTTCAAACTCATTCCACGGCAGGCGCTGCACGCCAAAACACTTGGGTTTGTTCATCCGGTAACGGGTCAATTCATGCGGTTTGATTCCGAACTGCCCGCAGATTTTAAAGCGGCCATCGAGAAGTGGGAGCACTACGTGAAGTACACGTAACGTAGTTGGCAATTCATCCGCGAAAGCGAAAAGCCACCGCAGGCCGGGCCGTACCCGTTAAACCCAACTCAAATTTCGCAGGACCGTTTTTACTGCAGGTTGCGAGCGCTTGTTGGAACTATTCAGCTGTGCCGCCAGCAGCACATCGTCAAAATCCAGTCGGGCCGACTTCACGCCGTAGAACAGAAAACGAACCTCGCGTACGTGAATCGAGTCATCCGCCTCGGCCAATCGGTACAAGTGCACAAAAGCACAAAGCTTTTGTTCCTCGGTACATTGGTTCATGTAATCAATGCCTTCGCGGTAAAGATCGGCTTCTTTGGTTACGTCCGCCTTCCGAATAAAATCGTTTACCGTTCGTTCATCCATGCCCTCCTCCAATTGAATTTGCTTTAGCACCGCGCGTTCTTCATCGGAGATACGACCGTCCACACTGGCTAACAGATGAGCCAGATGCAAAATGCCAATTTGGTAACTTGTTGCCATAGGATTGCGGGTTGACCATTCAAAGGTCAGCGCGTTTCAGCAGCGCAACAATACCTCTAAAGAGGTATTCTGGGGAAAGAAAGGTAATGCAAAGGGGGTATTTTTCCGGTACTCGCTTGCTGCCAGGAGTTTTATTGTAACAATCTACTCCACCGTCACACTTTTTGCCAGGTTACGAGGCTGATCTACGTTACAGCCGCGCAACACCGCAATGTGGTACGACAGTAATTGGAGCGGCACAACGGCCACCAACGGCATCAATGGCTCGGAGGTGCTTGGCACCTCGATCACGTGGTCGGCCATTTTCGAGATTAACTTGTCGCCTTCGGTAACGATCGCAATCACCTTGCCTTTGCGGGCTTTTACTTCCTGAATGTTTGAAACCACTTTCTCATAGGTGCTGTCTTTGGTGGCGATGAACACCACCGGCATGTGCTGATCGATCAACGCAATCGGCCCGTGTTTCATCTCAGCGGCCGGGTACCCTTCCGCATGGATGTAGGAAATTTCCTTCAGCTTAAGTGCGCCTTCCAGCGCAACCGGAAAGTTATATCCGCGGCCGAGGTAGATAAAGTTGGTGGCATCTTTGAATTCTTCGGCAATCGCCTCCACTTGCTTATTCAGCAGCAGCGTCTTTTCTACTTTGGATGGAATTTGTTCCATTTCCACCAATAGTTCGTGTAGTCGCTGTTCGGTAATCGTGCCTTTCTTTTGCGCCACGATCAACGCGATCATGTTCAACACAGTAAGCTGTGCCGTAAATGCTTTTGTACTGGCTACACCTATCTCTGGCCCCGCATGGGTGTAGGCCCCTGCATGCGTAGCGCGCGGAATGGAGCTGCCCACCACGTTGCAAACACCAAAAATGATCGCCCCTTTCGATTTGGCCAACTCAATCGCGGCAAGCGTATCGGCCGTTTCGCCCGATTGCGAAATAGCAATCACCACATCGCCTTCGCGGATAACCGGATTACGGTAGCGAAACTCCGAAGCATATTCCACTTCTACGGGTATCCTACAGAATTCCTCAAAGAAATACTCCGCCACTAAACCCGCATGCCATGACGTACCACACGCAACAATTAAAATCCGATCGGCATTTACCAACCGGTTTAAGTATTCGCGTAAGCCGCCCAGAATCAACCGACTTGAAGCCGAATCCAACCGTCCGCGCATGCAATCCATGATCGAACGCGGCTGTTCAAAAATTTCTTTGAGCATAAAATGCTCATAGCCGCCTTTTTCAATCGCTTCCAGTTCCAGATCAATTGTCTGGATGTAGGGCGTAAGCGGAAGATTTGCGGTGTTCTTAATCGTTAGCTTGCCGTTATCTACAATCGCAATTTCCTGATCGTTGAGGTACACCACTTCATTTGTGTATTCGATAATGGGTGTAGCATCTGACGCCATAAAGAACTCGCCTTTGCCCACGCCCAACACCAACGGACTGCCTTTACGCGCCGCGATCAATAAATCGGGATTATCGAACGACATCACCACGATGGCGTAAGCGCCTACCACCTTCGTCAGTGCCAGCCGCACCGCCTCATCCAATCCACAGTTTTCCGTTTCTTGAATGTGCTCAATAAAATGGACAAACACTTCCGTATCGGTCTGGCTCAAAAAACGGTGACCTTTTTTCAACAACTCCTGCTTCAGGCTGGCATAGTTTTCAATGATGCCGTTGTGGATAATCGCCAGTTTTTTGGTTGCGGAATAATGCGGGTGGGCGTTTTCGTCATTGGGCTCACCGTGTGTAGCCCAACGGGTATGGCCCATACCAATGCGACTATCCAGCTTTTCGTTGCGGATAAATGCTTCCAACTCGGAGACTTTGCCTTTCTTTTTGTACACGTTCAGGCCCCCGTTCATGAGCGCAATTCCCGCGCTGTCGTAACCACGATACTCCAGGCGTTTTAGACCTTTAATAATGATTTGTTCGGCCTGGCGGTGGCCCACATACGCAACAATTCCACACATACATTAATCGGATTCAGGAAGCGTGTAGTACACGCGAAGTTTCACTTTGTTTTTTTGAAATGAAAAGCCATTGAGGGATTTCTGGAAATCCGGATTGGCCGCAATCAATCCCAGGTTTGACAAACGATCGGCCGCGGGCAGCCGCAGCTGCGTTTGAACGAACGTGGTGAAAAACCCGCGGAAGAACGTGGTGTTCGCCTCCGTGGCAGAACGCAATTGCATTGGGGTGTTATCGTCACCCAGCACATCCAATGTAAAGTCGCTGTTTTTGATCACGAAGAACCGGCTCTCAAACGTAAGGTCTTCCACTACACTGGTACCGCCGTCTGTGCCCACTACGTTACGCAGTGGCAGTCGGTTTCGATTATTCGGGCGCAAGATGCGCAGCCGGATACCATTGGGGATGCGTAAATGCGTAGCCGTGCTTTGCAACTCCATCTCTACCGAGTTCAAAATCGGAAACCGCAAAGCATCAAAGAAAGAATAGACTTCAGTAAAATCGGCACGTGCCATCAAGCCGGTGCCGGCCTGCGTTGCCGCGATTTCACCCAGATTGAACCCGGTGTAGTGATCATCAAAGGCCGGTAGCTGTGCGCCGTTTCGCGCGATCTCGAAACTGGAAAAGCCGGTGATGCCTTCGCCAAGAGTCAATGCAAACCGCTTGCTCACACCATCTTCGCGATAGAAAATGGTGATGCGCGTGTTTACGCTGGTGCTGGAAGAAGGCGCGATACCGAACACATGACCAAACGACACCGGCACAATGCAAATACCTTTGAAGAGTTGGCGGAAGCGGGCGAACTGAATGTAGTCGTTAATGCCGTTATCGCCACCGTCTTTGGCCAGTGAGAAAATACGCTGACCAAAATCCGCACTGAGCTCAGTGAATATGGTATCGATCACATCATTGCGGGTATCGCGGTCGGTGTTTTTAATAATCGCCTCGTCAAACAACGAAGGGTTTACCAGGCTAATGGCCTCCCCGATTTTTGCCCCCAGCGCCAGGTTGGAGTTGAAGTAATACCCACTGTTGGGATCGATGGAATCCGCTAACTCAAAAAGCTGTAAATCCAGCGATGCTGCCTCTTTCGGGCCGTAATAATAATAATCGTAGGCCAGGGTGATGGTTGCTTTCTCAAACGTAGCAGAGGCCGCAAAATTCGGGCGGGTGGAGGGCAGAATCTGGGTGTACACCCGGCTTTTAATTTGACCAAACACGGGGTCGTTCACCGCACCCGCTAACAATCTTTTCGTGGGGCTGCCGGCAAAATTTACCGTATTGAGCGAATCCACCTGAAAGGTGCTTACCGGAATCTCAAACTCTTTGAAACGTACCTGAAATTTTGATTCCGATGCACGAAAGCCCAGCTGCGCGAGTGGATCCTCGCACGAAATCAAAAAAGCAAGAACAGGAATGAAAAGGACGAGGACGAACCTACCCCACCAGTTCTGTATAGAGGTTGTAAAATGACTCCGTGTAGTTATCGTCTTTTTCGATGGTCTCAACTTTCTTCTCTTTAATCTTCTTAACTAACCCTTCCAGCTTTTTATTGTCTCCCGCAATGGAAACCAAATCCGAAAACTGCGCGCCCAATTTAATGAATGCTTCGTAATCGGCAGTTTTCAGGTTGGCCAGCATGTTGTCCTCAATGTCCATCATCTTCACCTTGCCGGCCAGATCGCCCTTGAACTTATGGGTGAAGGCATTATTATAAATCGTAAAGACGGTCTTCGCGTTCTTGAACAACGGATCGTTTTTGTACGTGGTTTTCAGGTACAACGGAATAAAGCTGGTAATCCAATCGTTGCAATGAACAATATCCGGAGCCCAGCCCAGTTTTCGTACGGTTTCAATTACCCCTTTGCAGAAGAAAATCGCCCGTTCGTCATTGTCTTCGTAAAACCGGTTTTCCTTGTCGTGGAACATCGACTTGCGGTGGAAGTAGTCTTCGTTGTCGATAAAATACACCTGCAATTTTGCGTTGGGGATTGAGGCCACCTTAATAATGAGCGGCTTCTCTTCATCACCTACCGAGATGTTGATCCCCGAAAGGCGCACCACCTCGTGCAGCCGGTTCTTACGCTCGTTAATGAGCCCAAACCGCGGCACCAGAATCCGAATCTCCATCCCCTTTTCCTGCATGGCCTGCGGAAGCTTGCGCACAAATTCGGCTACCTCCGTGGTCTGAAGAAAAGGGTTGATTTCGCTGGCAACGTACAGGATTCTGATTTTTGACATAAATGCTTTTTTTCGGACCGGCCACTAAATGGGCCCACAAAAGTACGGAAAATTAAACCCTTATTCAACTTATTTTCAACTCTTTAGCCTACCTTTGTTACCCTTTAAAATAGGTCAGAAATGCAGGTTTTTACGGAAATCAAGCCGCTCCGGGCCTATTTTGCCAACCTCCGTAATCCGGGGTTTTCGCTGGGCCTGGTACCGACCATGGGCGCCCTGCACGCCGGCCACCTTTCGCTGGTGGCACACGCCAAAGCGCAAAACACCGCCGCCGCCGCCACCATTTTTGTAAACCCGATTCAATTCAACAACGCAGAAGACCTGGCCAAGTACCCCCGCACGCTGGAAGCGGATCTTGCAGCGCTGGAAACCGCCGGGTGCGATGTGGTTTTTGCGCCCACGCCAGCCGAAATGTACCCGCACACCCCCGCCATGCAACTGCATTTTGGCGATCTGGAAAGCACGCTGGAAGGCGCCTTCCGCCCGGGCCATTTCAATGGCGTGGGATTGGTAGTGGCCAAGCTGCTGCACATCATCGAACCCACACGCGCCTATTTTGGCCAAAAAGACTATCAGCAACTTCAGGTCATCTCCCGGCTGGTGCGCGAGTTGGCCTTTAACGTAGAGATTGTGCCGTGTGCAACCGTGCGCGAGGCGGATGGGTTAGCCATGTCATCGCGCAACCAGCGCCTGCAAAAAGACGAGCGCAGCATGGCCCCGGTGTTGTTTCAGGCACTGCAGTTTTGCCGCACGGCCTTGATTGAGGGCCGCGCATGGCCGGCCATCCGCCAGCAGGCAACAGAAAAAATAAAAACAGCCGGTGCCCGTCTGGAATACCTGGAACTGGCCGATGCCGAGAACTTACAACTCACGGACCGTGTTGATAAACGTCCAACCGTTTTGCTGATCGCTGCGTATGTAGGAGCCGTGCGGTTAATCGATAATCTTTTGGTGTAATCCATGACCATTCAAGTTCTCAAATCCAAAATCCACCGCGCCAAAATCACCCAGGCGGAACTGCACTATGTGGGCAGCATCACCATTGATGAAGTGTTGATGGAGGCCGCCAACCTGATTGAAGGAGAAAAAGTGCAGGTGGTGAACATCAACAATGGCGAGCGGCTGGAAACGTACGTGATCCGCGGCGCACGCCACAGCGGCACCGTGTGCCTGAACGGCCCGGCCGCACGCAAGGCAGCCGTGGGGGATATTGTGATCATCATTTCTTACGCCGCCATGGACTTTGAAGAAGCCAAGCGGTTTACGCCCGCCATTATCTTTCCAGACCCAGACAATAAGCTCCCGTGAAAAACGTAAAAGCAGTTTTGCAGTACATAGTATTGCTGGCCATTGCCGGCGTGCTGATCTGGTTTTCGTTGCGCGGATTGGTGGTAGGCGAGGGCGAAAACAAATTTGATTTTTTATGGAACACCTACCGCCAGGCCGACCAGTTTTGGCTGTGGGCCATGGCGGCCGTAGCGTTGGTGAGCCACATCATCCGCGCAGAGCGGTGGCGCATGCTGTTAGCCCCCTCGGGTAACCACATCGGCTTAGCCAACAGTTTCTTATCACTCATGATTGGCTATTTGGTAAACCTGGTTGTTCCGCGCGGGGGCGAAGTATCGCGCTGCTACAACCTCTACAAGCTGGAGAAAACGCCGGTGGAAATTTCTTTTGGCACCGTAGTGGTAGAACGGATCATTGATGTAATCTGCCTGCTGGCGCTCATTGGTTTGGCGTTTGTCATCGAGTGGGATAAACTCATGGGTTTTTTAGATACGCTTCCCATCGGCAAAACGGGCGCGGCCATCCCCTCCTGGGTGTACGTTGCCGTGGTGGGCGCCGCGGGCCTTGCCGTGTTGATCTACTTGTTTCGCAAAAACGAAAAGCTACAAAAGTTGTGGGCCGGATTTAAGGAAGGGCTGATCTCCGTTTTCAAGCTGCGCCAAAAGGCCCTTTTCATTACCTACTCCGTGTTGATTTGGGTATTGTATTTCATCACCAGCTACTGCGTCATCAAAGCGTTCCCGCAAACGGCCGAGCTGGGCTTTAGTGCTGTGCTTACGCTCTTTGCGCTGGGCTCCATTGCCATGGCCGTGCCCCTGCCGGGTGGCACGGGGTCGTATCACACCATCGTACCGCTGGGCCTCACCGCGCTCTATCACCTGCCAAAAGCCGATGCCATCGCTTTTGTGTTTATCTTTCATGCCTGGCAAACCCTGCTCATGATTGTTGCCGGCGTTATTTGTTTACTCATCAGCTATTGGATCATCCGTTGGAAAACACCGCAGCCAAAATAAAATCCTGGGCCCAGGCCAAAGCGCAGGTAGATGCGTGGCGTGCCGCCGGCAAACGCATTGTGTTTAGCAATGGCTGTTTTGATTTGCTGCACCTCGGCCACGTAGATTATCTGGAAAAAGCCCGCCAGTTGGGCGATGTATTGGTTGTGGGCCTGAACACAGACGCCTCGGTAAGCCGCTTCAAAGGGCCGGAACGACCGTTGCAAGACGAGCAAGCGCGCGCCCGCATTCTGGCCGCCCTGCAATTTGTTGATCTGGTGGTTTTGTTTAATGAAGACACCCCGCTAGATTTGATTTCTTTGTTGCTTCCCGATATTTTAGTGAAAGGAAATGACTATTTGGCAGAAAATATCGTTGGCGCAGATGTTGTTAAACAGCAGGGAGGCAGTGTAAAAACCATCGCACTCGTGCCCGGTTACAGCACTACCCGCATCGTAGAAAAAATTAAACGAACATAACAAACAAACTATGGGATTTATCATTGGTATCTTCTTCATGATTGTGGGCATGATCGTGTCCGCCCGCCTGAAGAACAAGTTTAAAGAATACTCGCAAGTGCAACTCACCCGCGATCTCACCGGAGCGGAAGTGGCGCGCCTCATGCTGGCCGACAACGGCATTCAGGATGTGAAAGTGATTAGCGTAGAAGGCCAGTTAACCGACCACTACAACCCGGCCGATAAAACCGTAAACCTGAGCCATGACGTATACCACGGCCGTAATGCCGCGGCCACCGCAGTGGCGGCGCACGAAGTAGGCCATGCCGTACAGCACGCTACCGCCTACAGCATGTTGCAGTTCCGTTCTGCCATGGTGCCCGTTCAAAACATCAGCGCCCAGATCCTGAACTTTATCATGATGGCCATGATGTTTGGCGCCTTCTTCGCGTCCAGCGTGTTACCCATGAAGATGGCACTGCTCATCATCATCGTATGTTACGCTGTTTTCTCCCTCTTTGCGCTGGTTACGCTGCCGGTAGAATTTGATGCCAGCAAGCGCGCCTTGGCCTGGGTAGAAAGCCGCGGCATCGTTACCCGCGGCGAACACGACATGGCCAAAGACGCCCTGAAGTGGGCCGCCATGACGTATGTGGTAGCCGCCATCGGTGCGGTAACGCAGCTCATTTACTACGTGATGATGTACCTCGGCTCCGACCGCGACTAAAAACCCACGGCCGCTTCGAGCAACACCACAGAAAAGCTATTTTTACGGGCCTGAGTCAACACTCAGGCCTTTTTATTGTTCTACCTCAAACTGCGCATCATGGATTTTAATCTCTCCGAAGAACAACGTGCCGTACAACAAGCCGCCCGCGACTTTGCCACCACCGAATTATTGCCCGAGGTAATCGAGCGCGATACCCATCAGAAATTCCCCGCGGAGCAAATCAAAAAAATGGGCGAATTGGGCTTCATGGGCATGATGGTAGACCCCAAATACAACGGCGGCGGCATGGACACCATCAGCTATGTGCTGGCCATGGAAGAGATCTCCAAAATCGATGCCTCCGCCTCCGTTTGCATGAGTGTAAACAACTCGCTGGTGTGCTGGGGGCTGGAAAAATTCGGCACCGAAGCGCAAAAGCAAAAATACCTTAAGCCACTCGCCGCCCACGGCATCGGGGCGTTTTGCCTCTCCGAGCCTGAGGCCGGCTCAGACGCCACGAGCCAACGCACCACAGCCGAAGACAAAGGCGACTACTATCTGCTCAATGGCACCAAAAACTGGATCACCAACGGCAACAGCGCAAACACCTACATCGTCATCGCACAAACCGATGCCGCCAAGCGGCACAAGGGCATCAACGCGCTGATTGTAGAAAAAGGCACGCCCGGCTTTGTGGTGGGCAAGAAAGAAGATAAGATGGGCATCCGCGGCAGCGATACCCACTCGCTCATGTTTCAGGATGTAAAAGTGCCCAAGGCCAACCGCATTGGCGAAGATGGCTTTGGATTTACATTTGCCATGACCACCCTCAACGGTGGCCGCATTGGCATTGCTGCCCAGGCACTCGGCATTGCCACCGGCGCGTTTGAACTGGCGCTGAAGTACGCCAAAGAGCGCAAAGCCTTTGGCAAACACCTTACCGAGCACCAGGCCATTCAATTCAAACTCTCCGAAATGGCCACAAAAATTGAAGCCGCCCGCCTGCTGCTGTGGCAAGCCGCCACGCTCAAAGACGAAGGCAAAGATTTTATCCGCGCGGCCTCCATGGCCAAGCTGTACGCGTCCGAGATTGCGCAAGAAGTGACCACCGAAGCTGTGCAAATTCATGGCGGCTACGGCTACGTAAAAGAGTTTCATGTGGAGCGCCTCATGCGCGATGCCAAAATCACCCAGATCTACGAAGGCACCACCGAAATTCAGAAAATGGTAATTGCCCGCGAGCTGTTGCGTAACTAACATGGCCGCCGGGCGCGCAACCAAAATCCTGCTTGCTCTGCTGGCGCTTACGCTGGGCTCCTGCACAGTGGGGCGCTTTGCATGGTACAATTTCTCTAACATTACCGATTACAAAATCTTTCCCGCACGGCCCATGGCCGCGGCGGCAAAGCCCTTCACCTTCCACCCCGCACCCGTGCGTGCCCGCGTGGGTAATGCCCGCCGCCACGTTATCGACAGCGTGGCGCGCAACAGCCACACCGTGGCCCTGCTCATCATCCGCAACGATTCGCTGCTCTACGAAAATTATTTCCACGGGTACGATCAGCAATCCATCATCGCCTCATTCTCCATGGCCAAGAGCTTTACCTCCGCACTGGTGGGTGCCGCCCTGGCCGATGGGTTCATCAAAAGCATAGACGAGCCCATCACGAACTACCTCACCGAGCTAAAAGCAAAACCCGGCTTCGATGCCATCACCATCAAGCACCTGTTGCAAATGACCAGCGGCATCCGTGGCAGCGAAAGCTACTACAACCCGCTGGGGCAAGCGGCAAAAATTTACTACGGCCGCACGCTGCGCAACTATGTGCAGCGGCTGCGCATCGATTATCCCCCCGGCACCCGCTTCGCCTACCGCAGCATCAACACCCAACTGCTGGGCATGATTGTAGAACGCGCCACCGGCAAAACGCTTACCGCATATTTAGACACCCGCATTTGGCAACACCTCGGCCCCGAGTACGATGCCTCCTGGAGCATCGATAAAAAGAAGAACGGCGTGGAAAAAGCATTTTGCTGCATCAATGCCCGCGCGCGCGACTTCGCCAAGTTTGGCCGCTTATATCTGCACGAAGGCAACGTAAACGGCCAGCAACTCCTGCCGCAAGCGTGGATACACGCCTCGCGCACCTCCGCGCGCGAAGAGGGTGCAGTGCCCTACTACAAATACCAATGGTGGCTCACCGATAAAGGCTACACCGCCAACGGCCACCTGGGCCAATACGTGTACGTAAGCCGCAGCAAAAACCTCATCATGGTGCGGCTGGGTAAAAAAGAAAGCAAAGTTTCGTGGCCCGATTTTTTTGATCAGCTGCACGATTACCTGTAACCGTACCACAGCTTGTAACCGCGGGTAACACCCGGGCGGCCCCGCGCCCCGCCCACCGGCGCCCCTGCGCGCGGCCCGGCTTTCCGCTGCTACTCCGCGCCCCCGCACCTGCCCACCCCTGGCGGGGTATCCGCTGCAATCCGTGGCCGAAAGCCAGCCTGCAGAAATCGCTGCATATACCCAGCTTAATTCAAGCGACTATGTGCGATTGGGGTTACACAGCTGCAGAGGAAATAAATGCAATTGTTTAAATTCGGGTGTTGCCGGCAAGCTTTTGGGACAGTGTTAACTTGAAGCGGACTGCATAAGATTGACAGACATGAAATCGGAACTCAACAAAATATCAACTATCAAAGACAGTGAAATAGCTCTCTTTAGAAATATGGGTTCAATCTTGTCAGTCAAGTATAGTGTTACATTTATTGGAAAAACACATCAGCAATATGTTTCTTACAAATCAGCCCAGGTTAGACAAACAGTGACAAGAGAAATATCTGACCTTTGGATTATCGCTTTCTCTCCAACAAAACGCAAAGTGAGAATGACTTTTCTTCAAGCAAAATATCACCGGGGAATTTTGGATAATCTTAACCGAACTTTTGTTGGCGACTACTTTCAATATGAGTTACTTTCACAAAGACCGACTTTGACTGCAATTATTGGGCTTCGTTACAATTTCCCATTGGACATACTTTCTTTTAGCTGTTGTAATTCAGTTGGCTCATACGGTATTTTCTTCATTGACAATAAAAACCAAATTGACTTGGCATACTGTTGTGCAAATAGTCTTTCAACTACAACTGTATTGCCAAACTCTTATTCATCTTATCGTGTGGATTTAGACATCCCTTTCTTTAATACTCACTCATTTAACTCATGCAATTGTAAGACCTGTAGCGAACTCATTTCTTGCTTTGACATTGACACCTTCACCAACTCAATATTAAAATTAGAAATTGGCGCAGAAATTACGTACCATCCGCCAATCCTTTCATTTGTTCGTAATGTTTTGAAACAACAAATTTCGAATACAACAGTAAACCAACTCACCAATTTTATTGACAACTCTGGAATAATTACAGCGACAGCCAATGACAGTGTATTTGACGGATTACCCACAAATCTTTTAATAATAAATACTGATGAAGAGTAAGCCAGCCGCTACCACCGCGTTTATACCCGCTGCGAGTGACACTCTAAATTTTAGTTTTGTTTTATTAATTTAGTTCGCCCTAACTGGTGCAATTCTTGGGGTGAGCGAGAAAAGTGCGAGACTTGCGCTAGTTATTTGTTGTGAGAAACAGAAAAAGTAATCATCATGCCTGTACAAAAGTTTTTTAGACTAAATCGTGCTTACGGAACGAATCGGGAGCTTATGACTGGTCGTAGAGCCGTTGACTTAGCAAATAGAATAGCAGCACGTCCGTTAATTATCCCCTCTTTGACAAATGTAAGAGTACAAATAAATTACAGAGACAAACAACTGAATGGAACACTTCAACAGGCTCAAGCAGACTTATTAGAAGTAAACGAAGCCGAGATTTTTGAGTTTGGCTTTTTGTCATTTCAAATAAATCAAAACCCAATTACTACCCTTAATATCAATATACAACATGGCCTATCTCAAATCAATATTCAATCAAATAACTTTCAGCAGCAGGAGTTTGATGAAATTGTTCATTTGGTAGAAGAAACCTTTCCGGTTTCTCCGAAAGTTCCTCAACCGCGACAGCAAAATCAGCAACCAATTCAAAATACTACAATTGATGAAGAGAAAAAGGAAAGAGATGTTAGACAAATTGCAAGTAAAGATGTTTTTGTCATTATGAGTTATAACGATGACCATCGTGACGCCTATTTTGTTGCAATACAACCAACATTAACAAAACTTGGCTTTAATCCAATTAGAGTAGACGAAATACAACATAATAATACTGTTACTAAGGAAATTTACGAAGCGATAGACAGGGCTGCGTTTGTCGTTGCTGATTTGACCGGCGAAAGACCTAACGTATATTATGAAGTCGGTTGGGCACACAAAGCTGAAAAAGAGGTCGTTTTATTAGCGAAGAAAGATACCTCTGTTCATTTTGATGTTGCCGCAATTAACAGGATTGATTATAAAGATTACACTGACTTATGTCACGGATTAGAGAAAAGAGTTAGAGCCGTTGCTCAAAGATTAGGAATTGAAATCAACAAAAGTATCGTACAACAATAGGTTTGCTGCTAGGCTGCCTTAGCCCTCGTTGGTGTTCTTCACCAACGAGAAGTTCAAATCAAATCGCAAGTAAAGAACACTGGCCATAGCAAGTAGATATCCACCCCTTTCGGATGGATTTGTGCGATTGGGGTTACGCAGCTACAGAAGAAATAAATGCAATTGGTTAAATTCGGGTGTTGTAGCTTATGCGCTAATGAAGAGGAGACTAACTATATTGATATTTTTCTCGCTGACAATATCCCTTGATTCAAAGGGGGACGAATTCCCATGGGTTCAGCAAATCTTGTTTCAGGATACCATTACATGGATAGTGACTAATGAGGGACTTTATAAAATAATTCAAAAGAAAAATAGAGTTATTCAGTGGACTAAAGAACTAAATAGTGCTTCCAATATTTATATAGATTCGAAGAATACTATTTGGGTGACCGACTTTGGAAATGGAATTTATATTAACAAAAGCGACAAATGGACTCTCATTCAAAATGATACAGTTAAGCATATTTATAACATTTACGAGTATGATGCTAACATATACGCTTTAGCAAGCCTTAATAACGAAATGCGATATCTAAGATGGGATAATGGTAAATGGAAAGAAATTACAACATTCAATCCTCCTAATCAGAACGGCAAAGAAAGAGCCTACGGACTTGTTGTCAATCGCAATGGAATCTATTCGGCCAATTCTTTTTATGATGATTCAAAGAGGGATTGGATTGATAACTTTTATAGGTTTGATTTTGAAAAATGGCACATGCTCAAGCAAGGCGTTAAGAATTTTTATTTTGATAAGAAAAACAACATTTGGATGTTTTTCTTTGGATTCCATTCTGACAAAATAGAGGTTAACAACGCTATTGTTAAAATTCCTCATGGAGAATTAATTCAACACTACGATGTTGATAGAAATGGAACGCCCTGGATACTTACAAAGAATGGTTTGTTTTTCAGTTATAGTAATAATCAATGGATAAAAAGAAACGATGTTATTAATCCTGTCCAAAATTCAAGTCTTAAATTTTGGGTTAAGAACGAAAAGGAACTTTGGGTAGGCGGTTATGCGTACGTAGCCTATTTCCTGAATAATCAGTGGGTAGAGTTATCCTTTTTAACACCTCAACCTGATCACGAAGAACCCGAAGACGAATCTGACGCAGATCAATCAAAATCCATAACTGAAAACTATAAATGGGGAGTTATCAATGATGTCGATGGGTATTCAAATTTAAGGAAATCACCCGATAGTAAATCCGAAGTGATTGCAAAAATATTAACAAATTTCAAGTTCAAATATTATGAAGATAATAAAACGGACTGGTGGAAAGTTGAAACGGAACGAGGCACAACGGGGTACATTCACAAATCAAGAATTACAGCATTATAGCATGTCGTGACTTTTACGCAGAAAATTTGGTGAGGCTGCACAGGACTTTGTTCCGCGGACAATTTGCCAATGGTCGGTGTTTTCACCGACCATGTTATTTCCTTTAGCCGTCGTTGGTGATCTTCACCACCGAGGACGAGAGGAAAAATAAATGTAGCTGTTTAAATTAGGATATTAGCGCCAATACTAAAAAATGAGACTACGATACGAACTTTTGACTTTGATTGTGTTGATCGGCTGCTCTAGGCCTAAGCCAAGTGAACTTCACCCAGTGAATAATGACACTACGGACAATATTGCAGCCGACTTTTTGATAGACAATCAAAAGAACGACACCTTGAGTTATATTGGTTATATCGAAAAGTTTGAGGACAATAGTTCATTTTACACCGACCTATTCTTCGTTGACAACTTCGACTATGACCTTTACGAGGAAATCACAAAATTAGGTAATCAACCAATCTTTGAAGATGAGGAAACTCAGCGGACAAGAATAGAAATTAAAAAAGCAAATCAATACTTCAACTTAACCGGGCTTAAAGACATTGACATCTATAATAAAGAAAATATAAAACTTACAACTGGAAGACTAAGCCACATTGAATATGTTGAGGACATGATTGAAGGTAGGTTCGTTGCAGTATTTCAAGTTGAGAACCCAGACGTTGATGATCCCTTATTTTGTGTTGGAAACTCAAAAGAAGAATTGACAGAAATTGACTTTTCCGTGCATAAAGATGAAGGATTAACATCTGAACTAATTGACCTATTGAAATTAAACATCAATCGTATCAAGAAAATTGGACACTATAAACTTAGCGACCAGACAATTTTTTCGATCTTATCAGCTGATACAACAGCCTATATAATTGAGACTATAAATAACGGACACAAGACTTTGTATAAAAGTAAATCCAGCGAATCGATTAATAGTTTGAATGTGATCTCTAAGAAAGTTAACGGGCGGCCAATACTATTGACAGAATGCGCAATGCCTGAGACAGATATGATGTGGAATTCTATCCTAATCTTTAACGGAACAACCTATGAGCCAAGTAAAAATCATAGAATAAGTAGACAATGAAAGTAATCTTTTGCCAATGGTCGGTGTTTTCACCGACCATGTTATGTCCTTTAGCCCTCGCTGGTGATCTTCACCAACTAGCAGTTCAAATCAAATTGGCGGTGATGAACACCGGCCAAAGCAAGAAGATACCCACCCCATCTGGGTGGATTTGTGCGATTGGGGTTACGCAGCTGCAGAGGAAATAAATGCAATTGTTTAATTCGGGTGTTGTGGGTAATTGGGCCAGGACAGATGAACAATCAAGACAAATGACGAACAGATTTTTAGTCTTTGGACTTATTTTCATACTTACTGCTTGCCGGACAATTCCGAAGACTAATTATCAAGACAAAGGACTCAATTTTCAAATCACTGAGGACTTCAAGATAGTTGAAACCAAGACATGGAAGCATAATCATGCGACATACATAAAAATTGAAAGAAGAAATAAAAACCTGTATGCAAACTTCTCGGTGACTTGGTTGCCCAAAAAGTTTAATCTGGACAAAGAATTACAAAATTTTGTCGTTGGACTTAAAGAAGTTTATGAAGGTGACCCCTCGAACACGCCTGATTTTAGTGAAGTCAAATCGACCAAGTTTGGGACGAATGACTCGAGACAGATTGACTATGTAGTTGCTAATGATGGACCAAGAATTGGGTCTTATACAACGTTTCATTGTGACAGTCTCACTATCATAATAGGACAACATTTTACACCTGAGACGCAAGCAATGGCAGACCGATGTAGAAAGACTATTGAGGAGAGTTACGTTTGTGTGGGACGAGGTACTAAGTAGGGGTAGCAGTTGGCCCAACTACCCACAACAAAATGTATAATACATGGCGCTGATAAGGAGGACATTTTTTTATTTTTGCTCAGCGCCACGGCTTATACATAAACGTTAGCGGCAATGTTCGGACTACACAAACCAACATGCAGAAACTAAAATTTCAAAGAAATAAGTACGGCAAGGAAGTTCTCATAGACACAGTGCATACGTCAGAGTTTGCTGTTGACAAAATGGAGGTGCTCCCTGACTTTTACACAATTTCATTTCTGAAAGAATCATCGGGGACAATTAAAATTAACAATCAAATTATTTCGCTTGGTAAAAATTTAATCGTTTTTATTCCTGTTTCCCAGATAGTAGACATCAGTAAGGCAAATTTTAAAGACGGTTACTTTATTTTTTTTGAAGGGGAATTTTTGGATAAGTTTTTCAGTGAGCAGAACTTCATTTTCAAGTTCTCATTCTTTCATAATACCGACAACCCACTTTATTTACGAATAGACAATCAAAAACAATCCCGTGTCTATGAATTGTTTGAAGAAATCCATAAAGAAATTAGAAATTTTGAGCAGGATAGTGAACATCTCATTAGGGCCTATTTGTATCAATTATTGATAAAGTTGAACCGACTCTATACCCATTTGCATTTCGAATTAAATTCCAAACTACTTACAAATGAGTACTTATTGAGGTTTAGATATGCGTTAGAAAAGGACATAAAAAAACATAATAATGTCCAGCATTATTCCAATTTACTTGGCATTAGTCGTACTTATTTAAACAAACTTTGTGTGGACTTTTATGCTAAAACAAGTCTGCAAATTATTAAGGAACGACTTGCCTTAGAAATTAAAAAAGAACTTTTGTATACTTCTAAAACCAATGCTGAAATTGCGTACGAATATAACTTTTCTGACCCTCCAAACTTTACTCGCTTCTTTAAACAGATAACCTCTCAGACGCCTCAACAATTCAGAGAGTTATCAAAATGACAATACATTTGTTGTATTGACAACCTATACTTTTTAGCCCATCATACCTTTGTTTAAAATTTAAAACAAAGACAAATGAAAAGGTTATTTATCACATTCAGTCTCTTGGCTTCGGGCTTCATCACGTATGCTCAATCAGCAAAATCTACTGCCAGTCCTATATTTGAAATCGCAGTACGCACAGTAAAGGAAGATAAAAATGAAGATTTCGAGAAGGCCAGAAAAGCGTTTATCGAAAAACTTACAAAAATAAAAGGCGTATCCAACGACCGTGAGTTTCAGTCGTTTTATGCACTACCCACACCCGACAAATTGCCCGTATTTATAGGCATGACACAGTACGAATCAAACGCCACAGTAGGAGCCGTACAATCCAACAACGACCTGATGAGCAGCTTCATGAGCTTTGCCCAGACTATGGAATTGAAGGCGTATGTGTTTGTGCAACCAATTGAAGGAGGAGGGTTTAACCTAGCTACTCTTGCCAAAAAACAGGGGCAAATTTTAGAAATCGCTGTTCGTAGAGTGAAAGAAGGTCAGGAAGCTGAATTTGAAAAGATGAGGAAATCATTTGTTGCAAAATTAGGTACACAAGATGGTGTAATACAAAGTTGGGAATTTAAAGTTGTAGCCGGCCAAAATACCGAACGTTTAGCTGTTGGAATGACGGTATATGAGAACCAAGAGAAATTTCAGAAAATTGGACAAGCCACCCAAACCTGGGCAGAGAGTGCATTCTTTGGAACGTTTGACCCAGTTGCTCTTCAATACGCATATTCGATCAAATAAAAGTCTTCATTCCCCGCAGATTCTGTGAAAGCAAGCAACAAATTGTTCGATCAATCTTGTCTTATGGCAGTTTGAATCTAATCTGGAAATACGGGCGGTTTTGGCATGAAGCCGGAACCGCCTGTCCGTTTGATTGAGGTAGCGTATATTGAATTATTTTCAAAAAAATGTATTTTCGCATCATCTCGAAACTAAATTTAAATTTTATGAAAACGAGCATGAACCATTCCCATTTGTTTTTAATTCTTTTAGCAGTTACGCTAACGGTTACATCGGCCTTTTCAAAGGAAAATCCAGACGCGCCTGAATTTGAAATTGCTATGGAACGTACCGAAAATGGCGTAAAACTTCTTGGGCACAAAGGCACAGCTTTTGAGCAGCTGGAGTTTACGCTGAGAAACACCGGAAAAAAAGACATTGATGAATTTGGAATGGCCGGCAAAAGTCCAAAGCAAAATAGACGTGACAATAACTTGTCGGATTTCGAATTTTCAATCAAAAAGAGCGGCCAAACGTATACGCTTATTGGCAAAAAAGGAACTGCGTGGACAACGTTAACGTTTACCTTCCACGGTGGAAGCGTTGCCGTGATCAACGAATCCGGAGTAACGATAAAGTAGGCAACTCTTTAAATTGTTTTGCCAATGGTCGGTGTTTTCACCGACCATGTTATGTCCTTTAGCTCTCGTTGGTGATCTTCACCAACAAGAAGTTCAAATCAAATCGCAAGTAAAGAACACTGGCGATAGCAATTAGATATCCACCCAATTTGGATGGATTTGTGCGATCGGGTTTACGCAGCTACAGAGGAAATAATTGCAATTGTTTAAATTCGGGTGTTACCGGCAACCCTAAAAAGACAGTCCTTCAACATAAAATTCAATTTCACTTCACACTTGCTGACTGAATTGTGTCAAATGGACACAACACATAATTCAGACAAGTATGAAGCAAATCCTTTCTATTCTCATAATGACTCTTGCAAGTCAGACACTGCAAGCACAAATCATCTATGGAGAAGTTTTTGGCGGACATAAAAAGGCTCAACACGAAATCCTTATTTCCAAGCCCATTGACTCGCTTGGCATCGTCAGTTTTTTTAACTTGACTTACTTCACTGTTGACTACAAGGATAGGCAGACAGTTGACCCGTTTATCTATTCCGTTGCAACGTTTAATTTTAATCAGTATGTAGGTATTGCCACAGGTGGTTATATGACCAATCAGGGTTTTGTGCCTATTGCCGCCATTTCTCTACAATACTTCAATGAGAAGGGAGACCTTTACCTCAATATTTTTCCGACTATTGAATTGACAGCAAAACCAAACTACGAAATGTTTGGGCTGTTAGTGTATAATCCTTCTATTACAAAAAAGCTAAAATTCTTTTCACAACTGACTTTCAGCACCAATTTCAATTTTAAACAACATAATTTCAGTTTCCAACAAATCAGACTTGGACTTGATTATCGGGGATTTCAATTTGGCACCGGTTGCGATACACAAATTCCAACATTTAGAAACCCAGTTAGCAATGAATTGGAAACTACTTTCAACCCAAATGCAGGGTTGTTTATAAGAAAAACTTTTAATTAATAACGCTTAAATTCAGAAACAATGAACAAATTCAAAGACAACAACGAGCAACTCAACAAAATGCTTGAACAAGGTAAAGCAATGGAAGGGTTTGAACTTTTCTATGCTGAAAATGTAACAATGCAGGAAAATGAAACTGAACCACGAGTGGGCAAAGAACTCAATCGGGAACAATGCGGTGGTTTCGTAGAAGCATTCCCCGACTTAAAACTCAAAGTTTTGAGCGTGGCTTATGGTGAAAACCTTAGTATTCAGGAAGTTTTATTTGATTACACCAATGAGCAGGGTGAAAAAATCATCTATCCCGAAATAGCGGTTAGGCATTGGGAAAATGGCTTAGTGGTCAAAGAAAAATTCTATTATGCTTCTTAATTTTGTACTTGACAAAGTTTACTTCTTACAATGTCAAATATCAATCACATAGAACTCATAGCGAAATGTCTCAATGGTGATAAAAATGCTGTTGAGACGCTGATAAAAAGTATTCAGCGAAATGTGTACAATTTATCGGTACGCTACCTTTGGAATCCTATGGATGCCGAAGATGCCACACAGGAAATTCTTTTAAAGGTATTGACCAATCTTTCTAAATTCAGGAGTGAAAGTAGTTTCAATACTTGGGTTTATAGAGTAGCAGCTAATTATCTGCTCAATATGAAACGTAACGAAGTTGAAAACCTAACTTTTGAAGAAGGTGAATATCATCTTAAAGTTGGTGCAACTTACCCAGCATACGAAAAAGCCGATGCCCCATTATTGGAAGAAGAAGTAAAAATTGCGTGCAGTACAAGCATGCTCATTTGCGTTACCAGACCGTTGCGTTTGGCGTATTTGGTAGGAGAAATTTTAGAGTTTGACGGCAATGAAGGAGCATACATACTTGACATTGAACCAGCAACATTTAGAAAAAGACTTTCCTTGGCACGACAGCAAATAAGGGCTTTTATGGCAAACCAATGTGGGATTTATGACCCTAAAAATCCTTGTAGATGTAAAAAACAAATTAACTATTGCATTGAAGTAGATTGGTTCAAACCCAATACCCTTAAATTTGCAGACAAGGGGCAAGTGGAACAAGCAAAACAAGAAATTGAATGTATAATGGACGATGCTGCAATTTTCCAAAGCCATCCCAATTATTTTACACCCGACAACATTTTAAACAACATCAAGACGTTATTAAACAACGGAAAGTTTGCACTATTGACAAATGACAATTAAAAAGGGCAGCAGGTAACACTGGTTTTGCGTCAGGCGGGGTGACGTGCAAAATTGAAGTTTTGTGCTTCCTTCCCCGCAGAGTTACCCGTTTCGGGAACTCTGCGGGAGTGAAAGCCTAATCACACAAAGTGCTAACTTGCGTATATGGCCGTTCGCAGGGAGATAACAGAATATAGCGGCATTTACTTTATCACGGTCACCTGTAGTCGTTGGCTGCGGCTGTTCGAAATTGCCGACGCCTATGGTGAGGCGTACAAGTGGTTTGATCACCTGAAGGGCAAAGGGCACTACATGCCCAACCACATCCACGCCCTTATTGGTTTTCGGCAAACGCAAGGGGTATCTATCAATTCAATGGTGGGCGAGGGCAAGCGTTTCATGTCGTACGGTATTGTAAAGCGACTTAAAATCAAAGGCGAGGAAGAAATATTGACAAAATTGACCGAACCGGCGAATACAACAGACAGAAAACGGGGCAAGATACACGAAGTATTTGAGCCTTCGTTTGATTGGAAGGAATGCCGTGAAAACAAATTCATTGAGCAAAAATTGAATTACATTCACGCCAACCCCTGCCGAGGTGCTTGGGACTTAGTCGCGGATGAATGTGAATACCCGCATAGTTCAGCACGATTTTATGCTACTGGCGAGCAAGGAGCCTATGCGGTTACGAACTACCGCGAACTTGAAGATGTTGACTTAACGAAGTAAATTGAGCCAAAAGAGCGCAGAGTTTCCGAAACGGGTAACTCTGCGAAGAATGAAAAATCGACAATGGACTTAAATCCGAAAACTTACGAGCCAAATATTGAACTGACAGAGTTCGTTAAACGATATTGGACATTAGACGGTGAAAAGGAAAATATACCTATCAAAAACACCATCGTTCCAGACGGAACAATGAAATTGATTTTTCATTATGGCGACACTTACAAACATCACTCACAAAATGGTGAGATCACAGTTTTACCAAAGTGTTTTTTAATTGGACAACTGACAAAGCCCTATGTAATTGAACCCATTGGAGTAACGGGTAGTTTTGTTGTACAATTCAAACCAAATGGGTTTTTACCTTTTACGTCAATTCCAATCAAAGAAATGGAAAATACTGCGGTTCCATTGAACATTTTATTTGGAGAAGACGGAATAAAACTTGGCAATCAAATTTTAACCGCAAAATCTACACCTGAAAGAATTCAAATTGTTGAAGTCTTTCTTTTTGAACGATTAACCGACAGAAAGAACATCGACAATATCGTAAAATCAACTATTGAAACCATATTCAGTACAAATGGACATTTTTCGGTAAATGAATTTTCAAAAAACAATAACATAGACCGAAGACAACTAGCACGGAAATTTTCTTCTGCCATTGGGTTAAGCCCAAAACAACTTGCAAAAACGATTCGAATTCAAACGACATTGAAAATATTGTTGAATGAAAAAGTTACAAAACTAACTGACTTGGCTTATGAAAACGACTATTTTGACCAAGCCCATTTTATAAAGGAATTTAAAGAGTTCACAGGCTTGACACCAAAGGAGTTTTTCGGTGACGATTTAAAAATGTCTTTGATTTTTGATAAAAAATAGACTTGTCCCATTTTTACAATTTTGCCGTTTTGACTGAATTTAACTTTGCATCGCAATAATGCAAAAACTTAAAATTCATAGGAAAATGGCAAATGTAAATCCAGTTGGTTGGTTTGACATCAATGTAGCAAACTTAGACCGAGCAAAAAAATTCTACGAAACAGTTTTCAATGTGAAGCTGACTGATGCCCCCATTGAGTGGGGAAAGCAATCATTCTTCCCTTTCAGCCCTGAAAGCCACGACATTTCAGGAGCATTAGTGGAAAAAGCTGATTTTGTTCCAAGTAGCAATAACACCGTTGTCTATTTTGAAACTGAAGACAACATTACAGAAGAACAAAGAATTGAAGCAGCAGGTGGAAAAGTAGTGCAACCTAAAATGAATATTGGTGAATTTGGTTTCATCTCAATTTTTATGGATACAGAAGGCAACACCGTAGGACTTCATTCACGTAAATAATTTTTACTGATGGCTTACGACACCAATCTTGCTGACAGAGTCAGAGAATATCTTGCCGAAATACCAGAAATAGACGTTGAAGAAAAACTAATGTTCAATGTTCTAAACTTTATGGTCAATGGAAAGACTTGCGTTTGTGTAAGCGATGAAAAGTTAATGTTGCGTTTTGACCCAAGCCGACAGGAAGAACTTTACGAGAAAGATGGTTATGAAACAATGTTGATGAAAGGTAAAGAATACAAAGGTTACTGTTACATAAATCCTGAAGGGTTTAAATACAGAAAAGACTTTGAATTTTTCTTAAACATATGCGTTGAATTCAATAAAGTCGCAAAATCATCTAAGAAACGAAAGACGAAATAAAATAACGAACGGCTAACAGCGGTTTTGCGTCAGGCGGGGTTCAGTGCTTCGTCTGACGCTTTTTGCTATATTTAAACTTTGGTGATTCGTATCAAGTGCAGTGCTAAAAAGCCCGCCCGAACGCAAAGCCGCGTCACGTTGCTAGCAATACATTTTCAAAGTTCGGACTACTAAGAATAAGAGAAATTTGCCAATGGTCGGTGTTTTCACCGACCATGTTATTTCCTTTAGCCCGCGCTGGTGATCTTTACCAACAAGAAGTTCAAATCAAATCGCAAGTAAAGAACACCGGCCATAGCAAGACGATATCCACCCCATCTGGGTGGATTTGTGCGATTGGGGTTACACAGCTACAGAAGAAAAAATACAATTGTTTAAATTCGGGTGTTGGACACAAGTTTGCTTAGGCAATGAAGGACTACTATAAAATTTTAGGTGTTGACAAATGTGTTTCCGCCACCGAAATAAAGAAAACATTTAGGAGAAAGGCACTTCTAACTCATCCGGACAAATCAAAATCAAACACCAAGGAAGAATTCATTGAACTTTTTGAGGCCTATCAAATCCTTTCGAACAAGAAAAAGAGAGAGAGGTATGATAAGCTGTATCATTTGTTTTTCAATGAAACAACAGACGTCAAAGACGAAGAACTAAAGACAGACATAAAACAGATTTTAGCAGCGGGAAAAGTGTACGCTGACGACTTCAGGAAATTTGACAAAGAAATTCTAAAAGCAATTTTATGGGAATTAATTTTTGGCGTGGACGATCTGCTATTCGCAGCGGCCGTGACAACATTCTTTGGACTATGGACAATTTTAAAAGGGATAATCAACTTAGACTTTCCTTACACGTTAGTTGGCTGTTTCGTGACAATTGTTGGACTATTTCTCATGAATCTAAAGATAGATAGAGTAGAAAAGTCCAGCCGCCAACAAAATGAATCCGCAATACCTCGTTGATGTGTATGCCCCTAACGGGCGCAAGTCTTGGGGTGAGCGAGGGAAGCGGAGTTATTACCGAGAAAGAAAACAATACGTCTTACCGCCAGGCAATTTTGGCCATCCGCGCTTTAGCGCCTATTTTCGGACGCGAACCCGGAAATACGCGCAATCATGAAAAAGTCTCAATTACAACAACTGAAAGATCATGCAATTACGTATCGGTTAATGGAACAACAAGATCTGCACACAGCAGCCGATTGTTTTACCCATAGCTTTCAACGCGAACCGATGGTTCGCCACTTAAAAATTCGGAAAGAAGACTTTAATGCGTTTGCGTTGGTCTGCTGTCAGCAGGCCATTGACCAGGGCCTGGGGCTGGTTGCCGTAGAAAATGCTACGCAAAAGATTGCCGGCTTTACCATTTTACAAGACGCCCTGGACGAGCTTCAGATCGATCTTACGGCCTATCCTTTCCTGCTGCCTATTTTCGACATGCTCGGCCAGCTTCAAGGCCAATACATTTCCGATAAAAATGTAACGCAAAGCGGCGAGGTAATGGTCTCGTTCGTCACCGGTGTTTATCCGGAATTTGAAGGCTCTAAAATCGCATTTTCACTCTTTGGCCATTCCATCGAATTAGCAAAATCAAAACACTACAGAAGAATGATTACCGAAGTTACCGGAAGACTATCGCAAAACGGAGTAAGGCGACGGTATTCGTTCACGCCATATTCACGCATTTTGTACCGGGACTTTTTGTTTGAAGGAAACCGGATTTTTCACGGGCTGGAAGATTCAACCCTGTCGTGCGTATTGATGGAAAAGATTTTGGACTGACCCGTGCTGCACCACGCTCGGCAACAGCGAGGCTTATCTTTAGAACTAGTGGTGATCGATGATGTGCTCCATACCCCATTTCTCCATTTCATTGAGCACCGGCGAAAGACTTCTGCCAAGCGCTGTTAATTCATACTCAACGCGCGGCGGAATTTCATTAAACTGTTTCCGCTTTAACAAACCGTCTTCTTCCAGTTCTTTCAATTGCTCGGTGAGTACCTTTCTGGAAAGGCCGGGAATACGAGCGGAAATTTCTCCGAAACGCCGTTTTTCTGACTTTAAACAATACAGAATTACCGGCTTCCACTTACCCCCAATTAACTGAAGCATACCCGTTACGGGGCATTTCACTTTTCCTTTTTTTGCTGCTTTAGTTACCATTTCGTTACTACTATTTGATTGGTTACCCGTAGGTAACAAGTTACTTTTTAAAACTATTAACAGTTACTTCGCGTAACAAAAGTACTTACTTAAACGCAACAAAAAAATGATTTTAATTACCGGAGCAACGGGACCATTTGGAAAATCTGTAATTGATTTTCTGCTACAGCAAGGCATTTCTTCCACCCACATTGCAGCATTGGTACGAAACGAAGAAAAAGCAGCTGATCTTAAAAAGAGCGGGGTTGCCTTGCGAATTGCCGATTACGATCACTACAACGCGCTTGTGAGCGCTTTTCAGGGCGTGGAAAAACTACTTTTTGTGTCGGGCAGCGATATTTTCAGAAGGTTAACACAACACCAGCATGTGGTAAATGCCGCTAAAGCAGCGGGAGTAAAACACATGGTGTACACCAGTTTTTTAGGTAAAAACGAAACGGATGCTTCGCCACTTTGGCTTGTGGCGCAATCTCATCTTCAAACTGAAACGTGGTTGAAAGAAAGCGGTTTGAATTATACCATCCTGAAGAACACGCTTTATTTAGACCTTATCCCGGCCTTTCTTGGCGAAAACGTGCTGGAAAAAGAGTTGATCTGGTTACCGGCTGGAACGGGTAAAGTTGCCGCCGTTTTACGTACGGAAATGGCCGAAGCTGCTGCAAAAATCCTGACCGGTAGCGATCACGCTGGAAAAACCTATCGCCTTACTAACCAGGAAGCATTCTCCTATGAAGAGGTTGCCCAACATCTTTCTGAGATCACGGGCAAAACCATCCGCTATAGCTCTCCCACGGCAGATGAGTATGCCCACACCTTAGCCGGCCTGGGTGTGCCGGGGGAGTTTATTGGGTTGTTCTCCAGTTTTGCTGTTGCGCAGGCCAATGGCGAGTTGGAACTGGTTGCCTCAGACCTGGCGCAACTGCTGGGGCGTAAACCAACGTCTGTACAGACATTCTTACGCCAGGTTTACTCCGCATCAAAAAAGCTAAAAATACGTCATCGTTAAACTCAAACTGCATCAACACAAAAAACATGAAACCCATAAAATCTCTCTTATTCCTTTTTGTCATGAGTGCGTTAACAGCAAAAGCACAAAATATTCCCGTTGGAAGTTCGTGGACGGTTACTCAAAACAAAGCCGTAAAGGTGCATACGTACATGAGTCCCGCGCCCATGTTTGCCAACACCAGCCACATTATCGAACTAAAGAATGAACTCATTATCGTTGACGGCCAGTTCTTTGCACCGTACGCTCTCGAATTGAAAAAGTTTACCGATTCATTGGGCAAGCCGGTTACCCGGTTTTACATCAGCCACGATCACCCCGACCACTACATCGGCTTTGGTGATGCCTTCCCGAATGTAAAAGTGTATGCGTTGGCTGAAACAAAGGCATCGATTGAGCAAACGGGACAAAGCGTTCTTGAGCAGCGACAGGCTCAGTTTGGGCCTATGATCGCCACGAAATTGAATGCGCCTTCTGCCATTCAACAGCCGGGTGAGGAAACAATCGGAAATGTAAAATTCGTTTTTGAAAAGTCATTAAACAACGAATCCGCCGTTTCACTCGTCATCAAACTTCCTGAACTGGGTGTTTACATTGCCCAGGATATCGTTTACAACAGAATTCATTTGTTCCTGGAGGGAGATACAAAAGGTTGGGAAAATGCCTTGCGTAAAATCATGCAAGAGAAGTCCTATAAAATTGTTTTATCCGGGCATGGAAAAGAAGGCGGAACCGAACTTCTAAAAGAGAACCTTGCGTATTTGGCTTTTGCTAATGAAACCATCTTAAACTCAAAAAATAAGGAAGAATTCAAAGCAGCGCTGATCAAGAAATATCCTGAATATGGAGGCGAACAGTTGATTGACATCTATCTCAATTACTATTTGAAACCTAAAAATTGGGTGAATTGAACCCCTAACGGGCGCAAGTCTTGGGATGAGCGAGGGCGCGCGAGACGTGTGCCCGTTACTCGATAAATGAAGTAAAGACGGATGAGTACTACGCACAAGTTCCATCCAGATAGCCGCTGGTTTGCGTGATGTGTAAAAGAGAAGTTCCACGCATGCGATGCCCTGCCCACGACTTTCGCCCGTAAAAGCGCAGTCCAGAAGGACCATCTAGCTCTTTGGTGAAGAACCCCCAACGAGGGCGAGTGCTAATACAACCTGAATCGATCTTAACGGCATTCAAGCGCCCCAGCCCTGGATTGCCCCCTTTGCGCGGCGCGGTTTTGAGCGGCATGTCGTTGCGAAGCAAGCAAATGAAGAAAATAAGCAACAGTGCAACGAAAAATAGAAACGCTTTCATGGGTGTTGGCATCTTTTATTCTCTGCCTGTCGTTCGACTATGCAAACCCCAAAAAGTTTAATGCAGCAATAAGCAACTAAAACTTCGCCTTTCCTGCCACGTTCCCCCAATGAACAATAATTTCAAACGGTTGAGTCGCCAGCCCACCAAGCCGTTTCTACAAGCGCCCGCCTTAGTTGGCTTTGTGCGCAGCAACAAAAGAATTTTCATAAATTAGAATTTTCATTGCTGGTTAGGCAATGGGGATAACACACATCTGTTTCTTCACCCGCTGGTTTTCAAATGCATCGCGTATTTATTGACTATATCAACAGCAAAATCAGCACCCCGCTAAAGCCCGAGGAAGAGCAGTTGCTTTTACAGACATTTGTTCAAAAAAAACTGCGCAAGCGTCAATATTTATTGCAGGAAGGAGACGTATGCCGGTTTGCCGGTTTTATTGTAAAGGGGGCATTTAAGCAGTATACCGTTGACAAAACCGGTAAGGAAAGTATTCTGGGTTTGTATCTTGAAAACTGGTGGGTTGGCGACCGTGAAAGCTTTATGATTGGCACGCCATCGCCCTATTTTATCGAAGCCGTGGAAGAGGTAGAAATGTTGATCGTAAGCCGGGAAGATTTCATCGATAAACTGAGCAGACAACCGTTTATTACCGAGATGATAAAAGTGTTGACTGAAAAGCAGTCTTTTAACCTGATTAAAAGAATTCAGGCAGCGCAAACCCTCTCTGCTGAAGAGCGCTACCAAGACTTTCAAAAGAAATATCCGGAGTTTTTGCAGCGGTTTCCGCAACATATCATTGCCTCCTACCTTGGCATGACCAAGGAAACCCTCAGCCGCATCCGAGCGGGTGCTGCAAGAAAGTAATCCCGGCATAAGCAAAATCGTTGATCTAGATCAACGCATTTTTTTATCCTACCTCATCGCTTGAGGCAATGGGACTGCTGCAATTTTACGGCAGTAATTCAAACACATTTGTAAACAACTAGACCCCTGCAAAAATGGAAAACAAAACATCTTCAAAAGCAGTGCACATCACTTTATGGGTGGCCCAAGTACTCCTGGCGGCCATATTCATCATGTCTGGCTTCATGAAGGCCTCCACGCCAGTCGAGCAACTCTCCGCGATGATACCATGGGCAAGCGATGTGCCGTTAGCGTTGGTGAGGTTCATCGGCACCGTTGAACTGCTGGGTGGCATCGGCTTGCTGCTGCCATCATTGCTTCGCATCAAGCCCATGCTCACCGTTTTGGCCTCGGCTGGCCTCGCGATCATTATGTTCCTTGCCATCCCCTTTCACGTGTCAAGAGGCGAAACTCAAATGATTGGTGTAAATGCGTTGTTTATGCTCATCGCCTTGTTTGTAGTGTGGGGCAGGTGGAAGAAAGTACCGATCCTGGCAAAGTAAATATTGCCTTTCATCAAACGGTATCGCGATCGGGCTACCCATGGATACTTTTTAGTAATGAAACGAAAGCAATTCATGAAACGCGTAGTAACCCTGGCCACCGGAATCGGATTTGAAAGCAGTGCCGTAAACACATTTGCCGAAAACCTCAACCGTAATCACATCGAAACGAATCTTGACCCGATCACGTTTGGAGCGGTTCACTTGAACAATACGAATTTGAAAGTTGCTACCCACTTCTGGACAACAGTGGTTGGCATGAAACTCCGAAGATCGACAAGCGAACTCGCCGCGTTTGGCAGCGAAAGCAAAACGCTGGTGGTGGTGCACCAAACCGCCAGCGCTGCTTTCAAAGAAGGATATAGCGGGCTTTACCATTACGCCATTCATGCGCCCAATGAGGTTGAGTTTGCGCGAATGATTCAGCGCCTCATCGATAACCACTACTCCTTTTCACCCATCGACCACACGATGTCGAAGTCAATCTATCTGCGCGATCCAGACAATATTTTGTTGGAATTTACTTTGGAAACGCCGGAAAGGTTTAAACGGGTGATTTCAGCCCAGGGTCTCTTTATGGAAGACACAGACGGTACAATCCGCGGAGCTTCTGAAGCAATGGACGTGAGCGAGCAACTCAAAAAGCTCAATGATGCGAAACCTGATATTCTACATGCGGGCACAAAGATTGGACACATTCATTTCTATGCTTCCCAGCTTGACAAAATGAATGAATTCTATAAATCACTCGGGTTTGTTCAGTTTAATTATTTATCACAATATAAATACGCAGATGTAAGCGCAGGCGGCATGTACAAACACCGGGTAGCGATGAACAGCTGGCATGGCGTAAACAAGCCTGTTGCGCCCGAAGGAAATGCCGGCTTGCGGCATTACCATATTCTTTTCGAATCTGATTTGAAATTAAACGAAGCCCTAAGCAAAGTTACCCATTACAAAAAACAGGATGGCGGCTACTGGCTTACCGACCCATCCGGAAATAATCTGTGTTTAGGGTTAAGATAGTTTTTTTGAAATCCAATGACTACTCTTTGGATGGAGTGCGGCAAGGATTGAGCGGGTTTGTTTGAGCCCGCCGTGGGCGGTGCGGCAGGTGGCGAGCCGCGAAAGCCTGACCTGAGCTGCGCAGGCCAAGTGCGTGGGCGCGAAGGGGCCGCCCAATGCACGATTTGCCAACAACGGCCGTGCTTCATTTCTATTTCTGTACTTCAAAATCAACTACAAACGGCTCTTCTAAAATACCAAGGCGGCCCAGCAAGTCGCCAAACTTTTTATGTTCCGGATGGGGCAAATATTGATCGCGGGCGAGCGCATCTTTGAACGTGAGCAGGTACACGTGCGTAAATCCTTTATTGAAATTCTCCGGACTGTTGTTGACACCGTACTCAAAAGATGTGATGCCCGGAATTTTATCTTTCAATGCTACGAATGCGGCGGTTACCTCCTGAATTTGTGCAGGGCTTGCCGTGCTTTTGTATTTAAAAACAACGATGTGCTTCACTTCGCGACTTGTCACGTTTGTGCAGGCTGTGAATAAAATTGCGGCAGCGATCACCACCACCCAACGGCTACTCTTTTTCATGCGTGGATTTTTAGACGTATAGTTCAAATGTACGCGCTCCGTTTTGATTACCCTAGCGGCAATGAAATGCAAAACCGGAAAACGTTTGGCCGGGCGGAACTGTGCGCGATTTATTTGCGCTGGCGTTGCAACCGCTTGATTTGCCACCGGTGGTGATACACGTGCTCGCGAAAAAAGATCAGCATGTGCCGAACATCTACAAGGCCGATGACGATGTGCCGATAGACTTTCTTGTTCACGTCTTGCGCTGCAAACCGGTTGAGTAGCGTGTGGAGGCGCTGGCGCTCGGCCGTCCACAGTGCAATTGCCTCTTCCAACGGGCAGGTAGTAGGTTCCGGCAGGCTGGCGCCCCGCGGTGCCGTGTACCGCAATGGCAGCCGTTGCGAAAGGATGAGCCCGCCTACTTTAAATAATTCCCACAGGGTAGACGGAGTAGCCTGCTCCAGGCCCCGCATTTTCTTTTCCAGATAATCCAGGGATGTTTTTTCTGAAATGCATAAATGCCCGATGACTTGAACCATGTTCCAATGCCCATCCGTTGTGCGGTAAACTGCCGGCTCTCCGTGCTTTCTGATCTCCGTCAAAAATACATCTCGTTGATGTTCTAATTCCAGGTATAACTTCTCCAGAACTGGTACCATACAGGGCGGTGCAGATAAAAAGTGAAAGATTTTTGCTTTTTCAAAGGTAAGTGATTGTAGATTTGGAAAAAGGCAGAGGGTAATAATAGCCGTAGTACGACAATGAATTTTTTCAGCGTTTGGTTAATCTTGCAGCTCCACGTGCCGGTAGAAGAGGCGGCATTACAGATTAAAATTTCTGGTTTCAACGATAACCGTGGCAAATGTGTGGTGATGTTGTTTCAGTCTGATGTCGGTTTCCCGAAAGACCCCGACCGGGCATTTCAGTTTTTTGCTGTGGCTATTGAGAACCAATCCTGTGAGTTGCCGATTCGGAATTTGGCGCCTGGGATCTGGGCGGTTTCTGTTTTTCATGACGCGAATGAAAACGGGAAGGTAGACACCAACTTTGTTGGGATACCCAAAGAGGGGATTGGCGTATCGAACAACAAAATTCCGGCCTTGCGGCCACCGCATTTTGATGAGTGCAAATTTCTATTGAAATCGGGTCGGCAGGAGGTACGCATAGCAATGACGTACTTGTAAAAATTTTGCAGCTGTACCCACTGTTCTTTTGGTTTTACTGACTGTCTTTCTGAAATTAAATATCGTTTTTTAGAAATGAATACCTACATCCCACGCGCGGCCGTTCACTTTTTGAAGATCAAGAACGTGTTGGTGCTTTGCCTTCTTTTCCAGCTTCACTTACTCCGGGCACAGGAAAAACCAGCGTTTGCGCCCGGGAAGATTCAACTTACCGTGGCCTTTAGCCTGATACCGGTGAACAAAACCGATGCACAACTGCGGTTTCGGTACATCGATGGCCCTCCTGCCGGCGCTTACCCACCCGACACTATTTCAGCTGGTTACCGCTTGCAGCGGCAACGCTTTGGCCAGGCGATAAAGGTTGGTATTGGGTACTTTGTAAAAAAAAATCTCCGTGCATCATTTAGTGTAACCCCGCAGTTGGCGGCGTTCAAATCAAATAAGGCAAAGAATACCAACGTCTATGGCGTTCAGTTTGATGTGGGGTTAGATTATTTTGCAGCCATCTCAAAAAAAGCGCATGTTTCTTTCGGCACTACTGCCTCAAGAATTATCGGGGGATTTGGCATTACCTCAGGCGGAGCGAAAAACAAGCCGTATCTGGCTGTGAACGGAAACGAACTTCATGATAACGATATCGGATTCCATATCATCGATACGCAATGGGCCGCAAGTCCGCGGATTGGTCTGCACTATCACGCAACAAATAAAATACTATTCTCTGCGACCAGTGGTTTTCAGATGACCTTCGGCCGCGGGAGCAGATTGAATTTCGCTGGGCTACAAAAAGACGGAACGGTAAAATGGAATCGAAAAAACTTTACCGATGCGGATGTAAACCTAACGATAGACGAAACGAAGATTACTCCTGAAACGCAACATGCATTGCCCTACCGGTTTTCCGGATTGTTTTTCGAACTGGGCACCACGATCAATCTCAAGTAACCTGCGGGTGCGGTAGTTACTGCCTTGCCGGATAGACTGATTTCTTTACGGTTTCTGAGCGGACTATTTTTGCGAGATCTTTCATTGCGAGGCCATCGACCTGAACGATGGTGTGGTTTTTCCGAATGTTTTCAAATGGGCCGGCAATATCTGCGTAGGTGCCTTGCGTGAAGTACTCAACGGCAACGATAAAATCCCAGTCGGGTTCAGTCTGCGGATTGGCCTCGACATGTTCAATCAATTCATAGGTTTTGATGAGGCCCTGCGCCACGGCAATACTATCCATGGCCAGCCAGTTTTTCTTCAGAAATTCTCTCAGTTTGCTTTTCGAAGAAGGGGTTGCTTTCAGATACGTGAACGTCCAGGTGAGGCTGTTTGCAGCCGGTACGCCAGATTGAGCCTGGCCCATGAGGGAGACCAACAACAAAAAACCAAAACAGAAATAACGGCATTGCTTTTTCATGTGTTGATTTTTAATTTTCTGTTGCGGAATGGCCGCCTGTTGTTAGCGCGGTTCTTGAGTTAGTAAAGCCAGAGAACATCATGACGAAATTGCACGACATTGTTATGAATACCTGATGTTGAGAACAAACTCCGGCCAGAGCCGATCAGCATATTTTCGTGAGAGAAAGCCCGTATGGCCAATTTTGCTTTTACCCACATCACTTGGATTAATCTCGATCCGCTGCACCGATGTCGTTTTGAAAAGACGCGCAAATTTTAGTGTTGTAACTTCATTTGCTATGGGATCATCGGAAAACCAAACCAAGACAACTTTCCTCGAATAATGATTATAATTATTGATTTGTGTCTGGTCTAATTCCATTTCGAGATATTCTTTGTTCATGCACCATTTCCGCCACTGCAAGGCGGGCAACTTTGGATAGTTCTCCCCTTGCCTGAAAAACCTGGCATTGGTGTAGCCCCAAATTGCATTCGAGATCGGCAAAATGATGTTAAGTAAAAAATAGTTCACCCATTTACGTGGGCCGGGTGTATCTTGCCAGTAGCCCGTGGAAGAAGCCAACATTACTGCTTTATCGAAAAGCAAGGTATCGCTAACGAAACCGAATAATTGGCTGCCGATGCTGTGGCCCAGAAATACTGTTGAAGACCCCGGATAAAGCTCCTTCAACCACCGCCCGGCAATTTCAATGTTTTTTACCCAATCGGAAAGGGTAATGGAATCGCGGATCTGACTCTCTGACATACCGGTTCCCTGGTAATCGATAACAAGCACTGAAAAGCCCTGTTCGCATAACCAGTTGGCCAGTTTGCCGTAGTAGCGTGCGGTTATACCCATGGCCGGGGCAATTAACAGGTTGCATTGACTTTGCGCGTTGGAGTACAACATGCCGCTAAACGGCTTTTGTTGATTCAGAAAATGGATAACCTGTCCTTCTGCTTTCATTAGGTCAATTAAACGATTCTAAGTGTGGCGTGTTTAAATTCCCAGATACATTTGTAAACAAATCGTAAGAAAAAGTTTGAATTCAAAATGCAATTGCTGCCTCTAACATTCTGTCTTTTTTTGCTGCAAAATCCTGAGGTGTATTTTCGATTTTAACATCTGGACTTACTCCCTCCTCAATATGATTTCCTTGGACGTCCAGGAAATAGTTGGCCGTTACTCCCAGCACCCAACCATTCGGTAATTCAAATGGTCTGACACCTCCACCACCACCGCCTGTGATTTGCCCCATTTGGGTAACATTTGGGAGGGCTTGCATCATTCCACTGAGATACGAGGCTGCGCTAAAGGAACGGCGGTTGGTTAATAAGATCACCGGGACATCACCCAAATACGGTTGCCTTGGTTGTGTGGTTAGCGTCAACGGTCCAATAAAGTCGTTTTGCCCTTTACCACTTTTTTGAAACATAGAACCAATAACGGTTGGTGTTTTAACAAAGAATCCGCAAAGCCATTGTGCAAGCTGTGGATTTCCTCCACCGTTATTCCGAATATCTAAAATAATCTTTTTTACATTTTTACTTTTGAAATTATCCATGATGGATTGCCAGGCTGGACCATCCAAGGCAATTGATCCAAATCCGCCAAAATAAACATAGCCAATAGAAGTATTGGTGCTGATTAAGCCTGATACAATTTCACTATTCGAGGTACTTAAATCTTTGGTGTCCGTTATAAAAGACAATACAGAAGAGACATCTGGCTGAGCATAATATCCTTGGGTAATATCATAATATGAACTGTTTTGTTTGCTACTTAAATAGCAGTGACCATCCTTTAGCTCCAACATTAAATCAGCACAAACTGCGAACAGACTTTCTTCACTCATATTGTCTTGTATTTTCGCTTTGTGCTTATTGTGAATGGTTGTCCAGTTGAGCTGCTTAAGAGTTAAGTAAGCGTAATTTTCTTTTATGTACTTGGATGCCTCCTCAAAAACAGCGGTTGGAGTGTTTTTGGGTTCAATCAAATCATTGTTGCACGATAAAAGCAACATCAACACTAATATTGAAATGAAGTTTTTCATTGTTGTTACTTTTTTAAGTTGAACTTTGAGATGATCGAAATTTGATTTTGCCAATCGGCAAATGGCTTTTCCCCGTTAAAAAACAGGTATCCGGTTTGATATTGAATGCCTATTTGATGCCTGCGGTTACCAAAGCCTTTGTGAAGGCCACAAGACAATTGCAGATTCATGAAGTTATTTAGCGTTTGAAATTTTCCGCTCTTGATGACCTCTTTGGTCATACCTTCTTCAATAAAACTGAAGCGACCTTCTTGCAAAAAAGACTCGGGGTAAGGAAAACCATAAGCGGGTCTCACCGTGTAGGCTAACAAGGGAAGTCGTATGGATGGGTCTATTGACCACCCATTACCAAAGTTTTTTCGCAGACTTGCCGATACCCCTATCGAAGACCATGCACCCCAAGTAGGGTTATCTTCTGGATTCGCCCATTCTCCGCCTCGGTTACCATAAAATGCCCCCAGGTCATAGTATCCCCCAAGCCATATATGGTTATTGATTTTACGAAGATGCTCGTAATACAAGCCGCCTAAAATGTTGCTGATCAGTGAGGCAAATTCCTGATTGGAATTTGTGGAAGCGAAGTTTATACCAATTACATGCTGTCTTTTTTCATTCATTGCACGGTAGGCAAGTCGGTAAGAAACACCTCCCGCATTACGATAGATGCTGCTGTGGCGCACATCTTTAAATCGTTGAAATTGGTAGCCTATGCCAAACTCAATGTAGTGCCCTTTTTTCGGGGCGTTGTCGGCAGACTGGGCGGGGGAAAGGAAGGGGAGAAAAAATGAAAGCGAAAGCGCAACCAAGGTGGGTCGGCCTGCGATGGGGTAATGGGGAGGAGCCATAAATTCTTTATTGACCCAAAAAAACCAAGCCTTGTCTGCTTGCGCTACTCAATTCATGATTTGAGAATGATTTTTCTGCAGATACTCCGTTGGTGTTTGGCCCGTATGCTGTTTAAATGCGCGCTGAAAGGTGGCAATCGAGTTGAAGCCGGCGTCCAGGCCAATGCCGGTAATGCTCAGGTGAGGCTTACTCGTGTTCGTCAGGTTTCTTTTCACTTCCTCCACGCGAAACCGGTTGAGGTATTCGTTGAAGCCCATTCCAATTTTCTGATTGAGTACCGCTGAGACCAATTTGGGAGATTCGCCCAATTGCTCTGCCAACCGGGAAAGCGTCAACTGCTGGTCGCGATAGCATTTTTGTTCCCGGAAGGCAAATTCAATTTTTTGAAGGCAGTTGTCGATTTCGCTCGCTTGCAACGAATTCCAGTAGAACTGCTCACTTCGCTGACTCTCTACAAACACAGTTTTGGTGCGTTCATATCCAAAAAAAGCGAGCCAGTAAATTAAAAAGCTTACGATAACGCCAATGGCAAAGATAACATTCAACATAAATTCATCCGTGCTGAACCAATTGATCGCCAGCAGCAATACGATCACGGCATTTGCACCTGATATCATCCAAATGAAAACGCTTGTCCACGGTTTCAGGTGATCTTCTATTTTCGACTGTCGGTATTCGATCAAAATCTTGATCATGTAGGCAATCAAATTCACGATCAGCAACGGCTCGAATGCCACCCGATAAATGTCAAGTGCCAGCACATTTGCCGGCTCCAGCGATGGCTCCACTACTGGCATCAGCACGATGCCCGATCGAACGGTAAGCAACAACAGAAATGGTAAAAAGTAATGCCATAGCGGTCGGGGCCATGACTGTCTCCAATGCGAGCTTGCGTATAGATAGAGGCAGGCAGGCGCGGCATGAGGTATGGTGAAACTGAAAAAGTCAAAAATTACCACCCCTTGCTGAAGGTAGGCGTAAAGGTAGGTATCAAAGTTTTCGTAGGAGAGTACAAGCAAAAAGCCAACAAGCGCGTAAGATCGTACCTGGGGATCCTGTTTCTTAAGCATAATGATGACAGACATGATAATCCCTTGAACCGCTCCGACAAGAAGTAAGGTAGACAGAATGAAGTTGGTAGACATGGAATCAAAATACTGCGCAAAAAAATGAGGAAGCTCAAAGCCGGTTATACGTGTCGGTTCGGGTTTGGTTACGCGTTGCGGCCGTTCTGGTCTTCAGAAATTTTATCCATCTACTAAATCTACCCCTGACCGAAAACTCAACGGTAACTGCCCGGGCCAGCGAAAACGGATCATAAGAAATTTGTACCTTGTTAGAAGCCGTGTTAAAAACATCCCGTCATGTCGAACGAAAGTGAGACAGCCCTATTTGCAGCGCTGCAATCAAGGATTTCCCGGTCGTACCTCCCTCGAAATGACGCTCTTCGTATTTTTGAGATGGCTTCTAAACGTTGTTAAACCCTTAGAGAAAAATGAAAAAAATCTAGTGATCATCGGACTCGCCCTTTCTACACTTGCGGCGCTTGCCTTTGGCTTTTACCAAAAACAGCAGGCCGACAAATTGGAGGCACTCGGTATCGAAAATGAACAAAAAGCCCGCGACATACTCCTCCGCGCGCAAGAGGCCGAAGTAAATGCCATGCGCATGCGGGAACTGGAGCGCCTGCATGCAGTGCAACTGCAAAAAGCCTACGACAGCATGCAACGCTTGCGAAGTGCAGCCGAAGCGAAGCTGGCCAAATCAAGGGCGAAGTAAGTTCTGCACGGCGCCGCGCAGCTCGGGGAACTGAAACGTGAATCCCGTCTGCAAAATCTTGTCGGGCGAAACACGCGACCCGCCCAAGACCATCGCGGCCATCTCGCCTACCATCAATCGCAATACAAAGCCGGGCACCGGTGGCAGCCACAACGGCTTACCCAGTGCAGCGGCAATTGCTTTTGTAACCTCGCGATTCGTGGCGGGCTGGGGCCCAACCGCATTGTAAGCGCCGTGCATGTTTTTGTTTTCCAACGCGTGGATAAACATTCCGCACAGATCATCCATGTGGATCCAACTCATGTATTGACTCCCCGTGCCGAGCGCAGCGCCCACGCCCCACTGCACGGGTTTCGCGATTTCCGCCAGGGCACCGCCCTTGGCACTCAACACAATGCCAATGCGCAACTTCACGATACGCAGGTGGGGTTGGGCCAGTTGGTCGAGCTCCGCCTCCCACGCCCGGGTTACCGTTGCCAAAAAATCTGTGCCCGGGTGGGCGGTCTCCGCCAACCAGCCTTCGGATACGTTAAAGCCATAGTAGCCAATGGCGGAAGCGGAAACAACGGCGGTGATGTTTTTATGTTTTGGCAAATACGTGCCGAGCAATCGCGTGGACTCCACACGGCTATCTAAAATTTCCTTCTTGCGCGCGGGCGTCCACCGCGCATCGGCCACACCGGCACCGGCAAGATGAATAATGGCGTCCGTATTTTCCATTGCACGCTCATCTAACTTCCCTTTCTCTACATCCCATGAAAATGCCGGAACAGCACCCGCCCGGGCCTGGCGGCTCAAATGTGCCACGGCATAACCGCGCTGCATTAGCAACTCAGTAAGTCGGGTGCCCACTAACCCGGTGCCGCCGGTAATCAAAATTCGCTGGCTCATTTTTTGTAGCTTTGGTATCTTAAAAATAACAGGATGAACTCCATTAAGTTATTGACTGCCGTTGTTTTCATCTTTTTGGTGAGCATTGTCCCCGCACAAAAAGTGAGTGTAACTGCCAAGAGCGAAAAAGTGCGGGGTGAAAATGCCCCCGGCACTGCCACGGAGCTGAATGCAGCCCTTGAAACGGTGAGTTCCAGTTGGAACAAATACCTGAAAGATCTCGGCAAAGGAAAAACCCAGGGCGATTATACCGCCATTAGTGCACCGGTGTTGGGCGCCACTGTGTACGACAAAGGTATTGTGTATGCGCGCGTGCAGGGCGATGCACAAGCCGCGCGGGTTTGGCTGGGGTTGATTGAGTCCGAATGGGCCGTAAACGACATTACCCTCGTACAAAAAGAGATTGAGCAGCTCGTGTACCGGTTTGGTGTAAAGTTCTATCGCGATCAGATCCAGCTACAGATTGACGAGGCACAACAGGCAGTAGAAGCGGTGGAACGCAGCCAGCAACGGCTTACCAACCAAAACAAAGACCTTACGAATAAGCTCACCAGCAATGAAACAGAAAAAATCCGATTGGAAAAACTGCTGGAAAACAACAAGCTGGAGCACGCGGCTTTGCTTACGCGGATAGAAAACAATCGAAAAGCACAAGACTCGGTGGCGGCAGCCATGATTCCAATCAAGAAAATTCTGGAATCGCACCAGGAGCGGCAGCGCAAAGTCAACTAGAGCTTCGCCAAAATGATCCGGCCGTTTGGCTGTGCTTTCTGCATCCTGATGTTGGCCTTGACGGGCTGCAATCAGGATGATCCAAATGCCAACTGCCCACCGGAAAGTGACGTGTTGGATCGATTTACTACGGACAAAGAATATCTCCTTACCGTTAACGGAAAAGCGTACGTTCGGGAAGCCGGTGGCTGCACGTTTCTGCTCGACTACTTTCCCGCCACCTTCGCTGACAACTACCGCGCTGCCGATGGCGAGATTTTTACACGCGCCGGAGAACTGCCCATCAAAACCGTGCGTAGCCTCACCGAAGATTTTGAAAAGGCAACACGATACACTGACTTATTCATCACAAGTCCGGCCACACTCAACCGCAACTGGACGGATGTTGTGCTGCAAAGCCCGTTGAGTCCAACCGTGCCCGAATACGTTGCGCTACGAAAATGCCTGATTGAATCCACGTGCGACTTTAAGGATAATCGAATTGATCTTATTCAAAACATCGGAGGCCGGCCGGGAAACAGCTTGCGGTTTACCGCGGTGGCGCCCTCGGCGCAAATGGTAACCTCAAAAGCCTCCATTGAAAACACACTTTGCCATGCCGATGCTGACGATGAAGTGGTTATCGAGGCGGACTTCTTTATTGAAAAAGGTTTTCCGTTCAGCCTCTTTGATTTTGAAAATAAGTGGTTTAACGAATCGCCCGGGCCACGCCTTGTGTTTCGCAATTCCAATCAATTAGCGGTTGAATTGAAATATGGCACGAAGCCCGATTACCGGCAACCGCCCGGAAGCGAACAAGCTTTTCCCACCGGCCGATGGGTTCGCGTAAAAGTGAGTTACGTATTAAAGAGCGACTTCACGGGGTCCATTCGCGTGTGGCAGGACAACATGCTCATCATCGATCAAACGGGGAAGACCTTGCCCACATCCAATTCGATTCAAACCAGCCTCGAGATGGGCATTACCGCCACCAGCACCAGCACCGTATTGTATATGGACAACTTGAGCTTCACGGTGAACCGCCGTTGAACGCGCGGGCTAGTTTTCCATCCTGCTTAAAAAAATCAGTACTTCAAGGTGTACGTGGCCGCCGCGCGCAGGCTTCTTCCCACGCCATCTACGCCCGAGCCATATACCCGATACGCGATGTCGAACATATTGACTGCCGCCACGTGAAATCCAAGCCGGGTGTTTTCGTAACCGGCGTACAGATTCACCACCCGCCAGCCGGGCATTTGGCCGTCTACCAGGCGCACCGCAATGCGGCCATCACTCCGGTCGCCAGCGGCCAGGCGATCCTGCGCTTCCGCAAAGAGCATTTCTGCTTTTACCCATATCCGCTTTTGCGGCCGCCACGTTAGGGCTGCTGCACCGAACAGCGGCGGAATTCTGCGCATCGGTTCAAGCCTGCTCAGGTTGTGGCCATACGTGTAGGTGGCGTGCGCTGTTAGCATCCAGTTGCGATGCGGATTCCATTCGCCCTGGAATTCCCACCCGTAGATTTCCGACTGTCCGACATTTTGTTTTTGATACACCCCGCGATTCTCAGCCGTGGGCGAGCCGTTATACAACGCAGGCACCCGATCGATTTGATCTTGCATGCGCGTGTAGAAACCGGTAAACGAGGCGTGCCACGCAGCGCCTGCTTTGCGCACCCCGCTCTCGAATGTGCGTGCGCGTTCCGGGCGCAGCGCACCACTTGGCACTTCAAAAACGGTGCTTTCTACCGGGCCGAGCTTGCTCATGTCATCAATATTGGGCGCGCGGAAACTACTGCTTACCTGAGATATCCAACGCCAACTGGGGCTCATCCGCCATTGCACCCCGGCATGGCCCACCCAGGCCCCAGTGGTAAGCGTAGTGTTGGGAAACAGATTTTCGTTTACCGAAACCTGCACGCGGTTGAAGCGCGCGCCACCCGTAAACGAGACGTTACGCCAGTCGTATTGATGTGACGAAAACACCGCCGCAGTCTGCCAGGTAGAGCCATCGGCATATAACCCGCGGATGGCCGTGGCGGTGTTTTGTATGGGATCAATTTGGTATGCTTTACTGCTGATGCGATCGTGATAGACTTCAACGCCGTGCACGGCGCGCCACAGTTCTGTAGGACGCGCCTCCGCTTCAATCTGAGCGCCAAGCGTGCCTACGCGATCGTCATTCCAGCGACTGGCAACCGCATTCACACGCTGCGACACAACGCCCTCGCGGGTATGTTGCCAAGAGCCCGTGGCACGAAGCGTGCCGATCCATTTGCTCCTTGTTGCTTGCTCCCAGCGCGCGTAGCTAAGTTGCCGGTCTTGCGGATCGAAGTAAAAGGTTTGGAATCCCCCTTGCGCCACCTGGTCGTACCGCGGCACTTTGTGCTGCGCTACCTGCTGGTGCGCAAGTGTAAGAAGCCCGGCGTGTCCCACGCGGAATAAAAGCTTGCCGCTGGCGGTTCGTTGCGAATAACCGGAGGGTGCCTGCGTACCGATGCCGCGCCCGGCTACCAGATTTCCGAAATCGCTATACGCAACATTTACATACGCCGCCACCCGTTCGGACGCGCCCATCCATTCCGCATGTGCGGTTTGCTCCATGGCCGCACTCATCCACACCGCGCCTGCGCGCGCCTGCTGGCGAAATCCGGTGCTGCTAAATGTTGGTGTCTTCGTTAGCGTCTGCACCACACCCCCCATCGCATCCGAGCCGTACTGCACGGAGCCATTTCCGCGTAAAACTTCCAGCCGCTCAATGGAGAATGGATCAATGGTGGAGAGGTATTGATTCGGACCGTACCGGTAGGTGGAGTTGTTGATACGAATGCCGTCCGTCATCAACAATACCTGGTTACCCACTAACCCGCGGATGATGGGCGAGCCGCCACCGTGGTTGGTTTTTTGGAGCCACACCCCAGCTGTGCCGAAAAGCAACTCGGGTGTTGTACGGGGCACCTGCTGCCGGATGTCAGTTGCGGTTAGCACCGAAAGTGCCTCGCCCGATGCCGCCGCCGTTTGTTCAAACCTCCGGCCCGAGACAGTAACCCCGTTTTGCAATACCAAGGCAGTGGCCCGCAGCACCACCGTCACGTTCGACTCCTCCGCCGGGAGTTCTTGCGTAGCATAACCCACAGAAGTAAAACGCAGCACTGAGGTGTGCGCTTCGGGCACACGAATTACAAATCTGCCGTCTGCATCCGTAATTGCTCCAATGCTGGTGCCCACCCAAAGCACATGCACATCCGGCAACGGTTTACCCGCTTCATCCTTCACCGTACCGCTGATGTCGCGCGCAAATACCAGCGCTGGCAACATCCAGAGCCAAAAAATGCGTACCATGTCAGTGATTCACTTTCGTACGGCCATCGTCTTCTTTGTCTTTTTTCATCACGGCCGGGTCGTCCATCTTTGGCATGTCGAATGCAGACTCCCAATCAAAATCTTCATCGAACGGATCCAGCGCCTTTTGCGGATCGAAAATGCGTGCATCTACGGGTAACGCCTGATAGGGCGCGAAATCGGGTTTGTTGGTGAGACAATCGGCCAAATCGGTCGCACCAAAATCGTATTGATTCAGGTTAGGGATACCCAGCAGTTTCCAAAACGTTTTGAAGATGCTACCAAAGCTGGTATGCGTGTGGCTCACGTGGTTCTTCTTGGCATACGGAGAAATCACCATCAAAATACTCCGATGGGCGTCTACGTGATCGTTGCCCCCCTGCGCATCATCTTCGGTAACTACAATCATCATGTTCTTCCAATACGGGGTGTGGCTCAGAAACTCCACTACCCGCCCGAGCGCCAGGTCATTATCGGCCATGTAGCTTTCGCGGAAGGGGAATCCGGCGTGCGCGCGTTCACCAGCACCGTGGTCGTTCAACAATTGGAGTGTGAGTACACCCGGTAGTGGCTTTTGTGTGTCGAGGTATTTCTTCGTGATTTCTTCAATAAAGACATCCGCGCGAAACTGATCCGGAATGTTGGTGTTGTAGGTGGGAAACAAACGCGAGGTACGATCGTAGAGCGGCCCGGGTACCGGGTAGTTCACCAGGTAACGTACCCCTCCATTCTTAAATGTTGAATCCGAAAAACTGCCAGCGTCAAACTCTACCCCAAATCCAAAATTGTAAAACTCGATTTTGTTCCGATAAAGATGATCCCACATGGAGCCGTGCTGATTATAGTCTTCGGGGAAAATCGCCCCCGCTGCACCGGTAAACGCAAACTTACCCGGTGCTTTCGATTCTTCTTTCAAGCGGCGTTTCCCACCATAGGCCGCGGGATGGTGGGTTTCCATCCACTCGTTGGGATAGGTGTTTGTTAACCACACGTGGCCATCGGCCGATACATCGGCATCCACATAAAAATTGTCGCTGATGCTAAACTGCTCGGCCAACGCCAGGTGATTCGGCATCACCGTAGCGTTGTCTACTTTCACATCGCCCTTGCGATTTGCGAACGACACATTGCGGCCGAACCGCGCAAGGGCTGCTTCGCCTTTTCCTTTTTGTACCTGGCCAAACACCTCATCGTAGGTACGGTTCTCTTTCGAGATGAACACGATGTGTTTAATGGGCGGCAACGCCTCCGCTGCAGGCGTAATCTGCCGAAAGGCGAAATTGTTATTCACTACGCGGGCGGAGAGGTTCGGTAGCGCTTCGTCTGCGGGCAGATCTATGACGGACACCGTGCCGCGCATGAGTGCACCAATGTAGCTGGCAGAAGGATGATCGAACGGTGGCGTGAAGGTAGATCCCCCGTTGGGGCCGCTGCCAAATCCTTTTGCGTTGGATACGATCAGTTGCTTACCATCGGGTGTAACTTTCAATTTCGATGGGAACCAGCCCGTGGGGAGGTGGCCCAGCACTTTTCGTGTAGCCACATCAACCACCGCCACTGCATTGATGCCTGCTTCCGCCACATACAAGCGCTTTTGATCGGGCGAGAGCGCCAGCCCGAACGGGATAACTCCTTTGAGATTTCCGAGGCGTGCGTCTAACTTCAGTTCAATGTGCTCCAATACTTTTTGCGAGGAAACATCAATGACCGAGACGTTGTCGTTATTGCCGTTGCTCACAAATACAAATTGATCGGTGGCTACCAAAGAGTTGGGACTTGAGCCCCCCACGGCCGGAATGCCTTCCACTTCTTCGCCAACCAATACACCCGTCTTTACTTTTGAAATCACTTTTGGCGTGGCCCCGCTCACATCTATGCTCCACACCGAAAACGACTCCGGTGCATTCGGATCGCCCAGTCCGGCTGCTTCCAATGAATCCGTTGCAATGCCTTCCACCATTTCCTTCGAACCGTACGCAAAGGCGGGAAACCTCTCGGCTGTTTCGTTCAGGTTTTTGCGATCCAATGTTTTAAAATAACTGTACTCAAACATGCCCACGTTGGCAACATGAACGGTTTTTTCATCGGGCGAAAGCGTAACACCAAACGGATACCGGCCGGTAGGAACATTGTGGACCACCTGGCGCGTCTTCACGTCTGCCACAATCAGGCGAAAGCCAATCTGATCTACTGCGTAAATGCGGCTGCCATCTTTGGTCAACACCAGATCGCCAATGTAGCCATCGCTGAAGTCGCGGTCGTCAAACGTTTTGTTGCAATTGATTTCGCCTTCCTTCTTGCCGGTGGCAAGATTGAAGATGTGAATTTTGTTTTCTTGCCCGCCGGCTACGTACACCCGCGCGTTGTCCGGAGAAACGGCCAGGCCCATAAACACAGACTCCAACACGCCCTCGTCTGGCTTAAATCCTTCCGGGATTTGGCGCACGTCCGGCTGATTGCTGTTGTAGTTGCGGATAACAGAAATAGAGAATGGACCCGTGCCGGAGTTGGATGTAACCACGGTTTGCCCATCGGGGCTTAACGTTAATCCGAACGGGTGTGGCGCAACCATGATCTGTTTACCCAGGGGAGTGATGATGCGGCCGTTGGGCAGAATGGTCTCACCGCTTTGTTGAATGGACGTGTAACGGGCACCTGCCGGTGCAGAAGCCACCCAAACCGGTGGTTCGTTTTGTTTGCATTGAGCAAGCGCCAATAGCGCAATGGCAGCGAGTAGGAGTCGGGTCATGGGGCTAGGTTTTACTGAGGAAAAGTTACGTTTTTTTACTTGGTTAAGTCGAGGTAATCGCGCATGCGGCCCTCCGTATCGTACATCTTTAAGTTCAGCGTGTTGTTGTGCACGCTGATGATGAAGTAATGATGGCCGCGATACGTTTTGGCGCTGAACCACGCGCGGGAGGGGGCAAAGTCTTCCAGGTTGCCGCCGCCGCCTCCGCCCTGCACGTAGATCACACCATTTTTTTGATCTACAAGGTTATCTTTAATCGGTAACGTACGCTGGTAGGTATGGAGGTGTCCAAAAAAAACCATGTCTACTCCGTACTTTTCGTACAACGGCACAATTTGCCGAATGGCTGCATCACCCAAATTTGTTTTTCCTTTCCAGGCGTTGCCGTAGTCATCCTCATCTGCTGAGTATGTGGCGTGGTGGTGGGCTACAAACTTCCAGGTGGCGGTAGAGCTTTTCAGTTTCTCTTCCAGCCATTGGTACTGCGCCCCACCGGGTGCAAATTCTTTGGGCTGATTGCTGTTGAGCATAAAGAACTCCGCGTTGCCGTACGTGAAAGAATAATAGGCTTCGCTTTCGGGCAACCGATGATAACGATTGTACCAGTGCAGATCGCCCTCGCCATTACCGGCCACTGGAAAAACCGGGATGCGGGATGCCAGTTGTGTTACCCCTTGAAAGAATTCGAAGTTCCACTCAAACTTATGTTCTTCTTTTCCGCCATCGGTTAAATCGCCCACAATCATCAGCAGGTTCGGGCGCTCATCCCACACCAGTTTACACACCCGATCGTTTACGTGCGGGCGCGCCTCGGTGTCGCCAATCACCGCAAAGGAAAAAGGCTCCTGCGATTTTACCGCGGTGGCAAATGTTAACACGCCGGACTCCATCTCGGAGCCATCGCGTGCTTTGGCTTTGATGTTGTAAAAGTAAGGTGTATGCGGTTCCAGATTCGAAAGCGTAACTTCGTAGATATTGCCTTGGGCTGAGCCGGGTCCTTCTTTTATTAGTGTTAATGTATTGAGTTCTATTTTTTGATCGGGCGGAACCTGCTTACCATACTCAATTACAAAATCCGCCGGACGATCGGTTTCCCAAACCAGGTTGATCGAAGTCTGCGTGGAGTAATTCAGATACGGACCCGCGTTGAAATGAAAAAGATCACGGTAGAGTTTTCCTTCCACCACCAAATTCTGCAACTCCTGATAGCGCTTTGCAATCTCGGGAGCGGAGAGCGCTTTCGGGTGAATCGCAAACATTTTTACCAGGTTGCCCAACTTCATGTAGGGCTCATTTTTCAGATAGGCCGCCAACTCCAGTTGTTGATCTTTCGGCACCGCCGCCCGTTTTCCTACGGGTGTTTCATTTACTTTCTCGCCGTTTACAAACAACTGCATGCTTGCGCCCGTGTACGTAGCTACTACATGGTACCAGTACTGCTTAAATCCCCGGTTTTTGATTTCATAACGGATCAGGTTTGCGTAGGGGTTGTCTGCCGTGCGCAAACTAAAAAACAGCGAACGTTGATGCACGCCCACCAACCACGAGGGCTCCTCCGAGGTAAAGCGAGGCTTTACTGTCGCCAACGCGCCTACGGGTTGATTTACATGATTGAGCAGCCACAACTCTACCGAAAACACATCCGGCGGCAACGAAACTGCCTCCGCAAAATCTTCAATACGTTCGGTGGGGTCTTCCCCAAAAAAGGTGAGTGGAACAGTTTGTGACTTTACGATTTCAGCTTTTGTCTGTGGATACGGCAGCCGGTTACCCGGATAGTTCCTGGCATTTTGCCCGAGCGTGTAATCGGGCCAGAACCACCACTCTTGCGCAGCAGCGCACAGCGAAAACAAGATGAAGCTATTGACTAAAATGAATCTTAGCATACACGTTCCGGTTTGGAAAAAAGCAAAGGGCGTATTGCTACGCCCTTTACCAAAAAACGCTACCGACTTAATTTACATCCCACCAAACGCGGGTGTTAATGTCATCCGGCCCCTGGCGCGTGATCGCAGCATTGCGACCAGCGGCATTTAGGGCCTGCTCGCTAAGCGGATAAATGTAACGCACCGGAATCCGGTTGTTATTCAGGTTAGAGGCGCCTGGCGTTAATGCCGGTAAACCTGACCTGCGCCAATCAAACCAGGCCTCCAGACCGTTAAAAAATAACGCGATCCATTTTTGTGTGGCGATCTTGCTCAACAGCTCCGCGTTTGTGCCTGTGTAAGCCACAGCCGACTGCGTGAAATAGGTGGCGGGTACGGTTAAGTTGATGTTGTATGCCGCAGGTACAATCGCCCGATAGTAGTCAAAATTCGCGTTGATGCCATTGAGGTAGTACGTTTCGGCCGAACCCGTTGAGATCAAGTTACGCTGGCGGGCCTCCGCGAGAATGAACTGAAGTTCCGAGAAGGTCATGATCATGCCACGGGCGGCATTGGCCACCGGTGCGGGTTGATTCGCATCTACGCATACCAAACAAGCAAACGTTAAACCCACGCGCGAAACTCCCTGCGGGCCTCCGTTAAAGCTAAGCGCTTGTGTATCTTCTAACCCATTGGGCACACCGGCAATTACTGGGCTACCAGCTGCTACGGAAGCCTGCGTGGGCCGACCGAATACGGCCAGGCGAGGATCGCTCAATGCAATCAACCGATCACTCAGTGTTTTGCTCAAACGAAATTCATCAAAAGAACCTACGCGAGCAAGGTACAAGGGCCACTGATTAGGAGCTGCCGCGGTGTACACCAACACGGCATTATCGGCATTGCCTGTAAAAATCGGGAACTGCGTGGGGTTGCCGATAATTTCCTGCATCTGAGCGCTCACATCACGGCGGCCGGACAAACGCATGAGGTACCGTAGGCGAAGTGAGTTCGCCAGTCTTCTCCAACGGATAATTGAGCCGGTACCGCCACCGAAAATCAAATCTCCGGCAAGGACTTCCGAACTTGTTCCCAGAATCTCGTTTGCTCTCCGGAGATCTGCCAGGATGCCATCGTATATCGCTTCCTGAGCATCGTAGTTCGTAACGTAAATGCTCTCCGATTTTCCTTTGATCGCCTGAGTGTACGGAATATCGCCATACGTGTCTGTAGCCAGCGAGAATAACCAGGATTTCAAAATCAATGCTACGCCCAGATAATTGTTTTGCACAGGCGTTGCCGTTTCTGCAAACGTGATAATGTTTTGGACATTACGCATGTTTCCGAACACGCTGTTCCACACCCCATTGCGCTCGCCCCAGAGGTAGCGATCTTCATTTACAAACTGGATCTTCGCGGTGTGTTGTACCACGATGTTGCCAATGCTCCATGCTTCATTTACCTGATCGTTGATGGTATTGCGGAGCACACCCGACAAGAGCAAGTCGGGAGTAACCTGCGTTGGCACGTTCCGGTTCGTGTTGATTTCCTCAAAATTCTGATCACAGGCGGTGGCTGCAAACACAAGCGCCGCCACAGCCATTGTTTTATATACCAATTTCATTTCTTCAGCAATTGAATGTTAGAATTTCAAACCTACGTTAAAACCATAGCTGCGCGAAGAAGGGATTGACATCCACTCGATTCCTGGCAGCGCAGTTCCTCCGGTGTAGGACAACACTTCCGGATCGATGTGCGGTACATCCGTCCACAACGCGAGGTTGCGGCCTACCAGCGTAACGGTTACATCGCGGAACGGCGTTTTTGCAAACACTTTGTTCGGGATGGTGTAGCCAAATTGAATCTCGCGCAACTTCACAAACGAGGCGTCAAACACGGCACCCTCAGCGATGTTACGACCGCCCGTCCATGCGCTATGCCACTGGCGGGGAAGAATTCTACGATCGTTTACACGGAAACTTCCGTCCGCATTTTGAGCCACACCTTGTCCGATGATGTACGTACCCGCAGGTGCATTGAGCAATTGCGGATCAGTAACTACAGACGCTTGTGGGTAGTATCCGTTCTCACGACCTTCCAGCGTTTCGATGATGATACCGCCTTCGCGACCCACAGTCTGCGTTTCGGAATACACTACGCCACCTTCACGAATATCGAACAACGCAGACAAGCGAAAGCCTTTGTAGCTAAAGCTGTTTGAAATGCCCATCATCCAATCCGGGTTGTAGTTACCCATCTTAATGCGCTCGGTGGTACGAATCGGGCGCCCTTGCGTATCGAACACCATTTGCCCTACCCACTGGCCCGTCGGATCGTAGTACGGCCGTGCCGGGTCGGTATTTTGCACCCGCGCGAAACCGATGCCGTACATATCGCCCATGCGTTCGCCTACACGTGCTTCAATGCTCACCCGGCGGTTCGCCATCACAAAGTTGGTCAGGCCGTCCGACAGACTTACTACCTCGCTGCGGTTGCGCGAAAAGTTTACATCCACGTTCCACTGGAAGCCGTTGGCCGCTTTTACCGGAATCGCATTCAGCATCACTTCCCAGCCACGGTTTTGGATCAAACCCGCATTAATCGAACGGGCATTATAACCACTGGTGATGGAAAGCGGGATATTCAAAATCTGATTTTTGGTATTCGACTGATAGTAGGTTACGTCTAAACCCAAACGACCATTCAAAAATTTCATTTCTAATCCGGCTTCGTAGGAGGTACTGATCTCCGGCTTCAAAGCAAAATTCGCCAGGCGATCGGTTTCACCGTAGATCTGCGCGTTACCAAACGGATCGCTAGGGTTGTACGCTTGCGTAAACGTAAAGGCATCTGTGTCGTTACCAACTTGTGCGGCATTCACGCGGGCCTTCACAAAAGAGAATACTTCGGGCAGCGTAACCATATCCGAAATCACACCGCTCAACGAGGCGCTGGAATAGAAATAGGAGTTGTCTTCCGTGCCGATGCCTAAGTCCTTCAACTCTTGCGGCAAAGTCAGTGCGCTACTCCAGTCGTTACGGGCGGTTAAATCCAAAAACACAATATTCTTATAACCAAATTGTGCCGAAGCATAAAGGCTATTAATTCGTTTTTCAACGTCGGATTGCGAAACCTGTAACGGCACGCGCGTGTTCGTAAGGTTGTAGATGCCCGGAATATTTAATTGGGGGGCGTTGATTTCTACAAAGTTTGAACGCTGGCGCATTTGGTTGCCACCCAAGGAAGCAGTAACTGTAAAGGTTGATGGTACCACTTCTTTGTTGAAAGTCAATAAGAAGTCGGAGTTACGTTCCTCCGTTTTGATTTGCACCTCACGATATTGTCCAAACGGAAAACGCTGTGTGCTGAAGGCGCGCTTGTACTGGCGGCGCTCATCGCCAAAGTCAGTAGCCGTGCGCAGTTGGAGGCTTAACCAACTCGTAAAATCATATTTAATCGCCACATTACCGATGATTCGGTCTACCACCTGCCCGTTCGTATTTTCGAACATGGTGAAGTACGGGTTATCGTGGTAATTGTAGTTAAAGTTGAATTGGCGTCTGCCCTCAAGACCCGGCTGCCAATAGTTACGCAAGTCGCCCATGTTTACCGAACGTGGCAACCAGCAATTGAATAAGTACATGATGTTCTCCGTGCCGTAGCTGATGGAGGGGCGATTGTCGCTTTCGCTCTTGATGTAGCTTACAAATGCACGTGCCGAAAGTTTCTTCGTTAAATTGTATCCGCCACCAAAAGAAACCGTGTTCCGGCGCAAATCAGTGTTAGGTACCGTTCCGGTTTGGTCCAGGTTAGTGTACGACAAGCGGAAATCACCAAACTGGTTGCTGCCCACCAACGCTACGTTATTCGTTAGCGTACGACCTGTTTGGAAAAAGTTCTTTACGCCATCCTTATCATTCAACCAGGGTGTTGGCGTAATTACGCTACCGGCAGGTGCATTCAAATCACCACCACGGAACGCAATCGGTTGGCCGTTGAGCGTACGCGGCGAGTTAAACTGCGGGTACGATTGGCCGTTAAACGCCGGGCCCCAGCTTTCGTCTACACCGTCGGTCAACCCGGCACCACCGCCATTCACAAAGGCAAAATCGCCACCATTTCCATTGCCCTGCCCGTACACATTTTGAAACTCCGGCAAACGCAACACCGACTCAAACGTAGTGTTGCTGTTGATTTCTACGCCAATGCCTTTACTGCCCTTACCGCTTTTTGTTTTGATTACGATTACGCCGTTCGCTGCGCGTGAACCGTACAACGCGGCCGCGGCCGCGCCTTTCAACACCGTCATCGACTCAATATCATCTGAATTTACAAATCCGGCTCCGTTACCAAAGTCAACTTCCAGGTTACTACGGCCAGAGGCGCCAGTGAATCCGTTGCTAATCGGCACTCCATCGATTACAAAAAGGGGTTGATTCTTATTCAGGTCCACAGAACGCTCGCCCCGAATGGTAACGCGCGAAGAACCGCCCACACCCGAAGGGCTGCCCACTACCGTAACGCCCGCCACTTTACCCGCCAACTGGTTGACCACGTTCGTTTCGCGCGCTGTAGTAATGGACTCGCTCGTGATACTTTGAGTAGCGTACCCCAATGCTTTTTTATCGCGCTCCACGCCTAAGGCCGTCACTACCACTTCGGTAAGCTGCTTGGCATCCTGCACCAGCGTGATGTCAATGGCCTCGCGGCTACCCACAGTTACCTCCTGGGTGGTGTAGCCCACATAAGAGAATACCAGCACATCGTTCGCACCAGGCACATTAATAAAATACTTTCCGTCAGCATCGGTAATGGTGCCGTTGGTAGTTCCTTTCACCAGGATATTCACACCCGGTAAGCCAGATTGATCCTCGCCGGACACCACGCGGCCAGCGACCACGCGCTGTTGGGCCATCGCCAACTGGCACAGCCCAAGCATGGCAAAAACCAATAGCCAACGGGTGCCCGCGGCCACGGCTTTTCCTTTTTCCTTCTGTAAAAATGTAAACATAGATTTTGGGTTTGTTTGTGTTTGCTATTGTTTGTCTAAGCGTTCACAAATTTTCAAACCAACCTTGACGTAAGGTTTAGACAGAAATTATTGATCGATTAAGAGAACTGCATTGGCTCTTTGGTTTTGATAACGCACGCATCATTGCGCGCAAGGAAACTTTACCGTTTGTTCACCTTCGAAGCCGTTGGAATTAACGTTGAAAAACGAATTTGAACCCGAAAAAAGTTTACCTCCATTCAACTGCACAGGCCATATGGTTGACAGAGAATCAGTTTTGCAAATTGCCGAACGAATTAAAGAAGCGCGGCAGGCCAAAAGTTTTACATTGCAACAGTTGGCTGAGCGATGTAATATTAGCAAGGGTCTTTTATCAAAAATCGAGAACTCGCGCACCATTCCGTCGCTGCCGGTCTTCATCGCCATCGTACAGGCATTGGATCTTTCGCTGAAGCAATTCTTTGAAGACATGATCTTTCAAAACGGCAAAACCTACCTGCACATTCCGGCAGCCGAGTACACTCCATTAATTAAAGAGGACCGCCCCGGATTCTCCTACCAGTTCATCCTCACCCAGCCAATTCCGGCCTGCGGCATGGAGGCTGTGGTCCTCACGGTAGATGCAAACACCACCGGGCAACCCACATCTACCGACGGGTATGAGTTTAAATACATCCTGTCAGGATCGTGCGACTATCAAATCCAAAACGAAATCATCCACTTGCAACAAGGCGACACCATTTACTTTGATGCCACCCGGCCGCACCGCCCGATTAACCGTAGCGCCAAACCGGTGGTGATGCTGGTGGTTTATTTTTTGATCAGTTAGAAACGATCTCAAAAATAGTTTCGCCATGTTCACCAATCGAGAGACCGCCCTGATTTCCGCGCAGGAATCAAAGCTGCCATGAATTCAAAAAATCTTTACGCCTTGGGGCGATCAACTCTGAGGAAAAAGCAGTTCCTTGAAATGTTTTTTTTAATATGCCATCGTACGACATCACCATTGTAGGGAGCGGAGTGCTGGGCGCGTTTCACGCGTATCATGCATTACAAAAAGGCCTAACCGTTTGCCTTACCGAAAAAGACAATCGCCCGGTTTCCGCCACCGTGCGCAACTTCGGCCAAGCCGTACCTTCCGGACTTTCCTCCGCCTGGCACGCGTGGGGCCGCCGCGGCGTGGAAATTTACCGTACTATTCAGCAAGAGTTTGATATCACTGTCCGGCAAAACGGATCGGTCTACATCGCTTCCGATGATGCCGAGCAACAGTTGCTGCACGAGCTGCAACAGCGCATGCGCGAAAAAGATTACCCGTGCGAGTTACTTACCGCCCATGAATGCCTGCAGCGGTGGCCAAGTTTACGGGCCAGCTATGTGCGCGAGGGGCTTTTTTTCCCGTTGGACGCAAGCCTTGAACCCGATACGATGATTCACCGGCTCATTGCCTACCTGCAACACAAATTTCCAAACCGGTTTCTCTTTCGGCCAGGCACTCCGGTAATTGGGTGCGAGCAAAAAGGCGACTCGGTAACCATTACCACTGCACAGGGCGAACACTGGCAGGCCCACCGCGCGCTGATTTGCAGCGGCAACGAATTTCGTCTGTTATTCCCGGAGGTTTTTCAGGCCAGCGGTCTCATCGCCGTAAAGCTTCAAATGATGCAAACCGTACCGATGCCGCACGTGACCCTTCGCAGCAATATCCTTACGGGATTAACCATCCGCCGGTACGAATCGTTTGAAGAATGTCCTTCCTTTGCTTCGCTCCAAACACCTGAGCATTTGCAAGAATTAAAAGCCTGGGGCATTCATATCCTATTCAAACAGGCGTTGGATGGTTCAGTCATCATGGGCGATAGTCACGAATACGCACCTTGTACCGCGCCCGAGCAACTTACGTTTGCCATTCATCAAAACATTCAGGATCTGATTTTGAAAGAAGCCGCTAAAATCGTAAGCTTCGATGTGTTTGCTTTGCAAACGGCCTGGGCGGGCTTCTACTCGCAGCATCCCGAGAGGGATATTGTGTTACTTGATGTGGACGATCGGATTCGAATCTGCACCGGTATTGGTGGAAAAGGGATGACCAGCTCGGCCGGCTTTGCCGAGCATCACCTCCACCAACTCCTGCAGGAATGAAATCCACGCCCCTTCGCCACTGGCTCAGCACCACCAACCCATTTCTGTTCTCGCTCTTCACCGCGCTTGCCGCGTTTTGCTTGTACACTTGTGTGTACGCCTTCCGTAAAACATTTGCCGTTGCCACTTTTGAAGGAATGATGCTGGCAGGGGTGAGTTACAAAGTGTGGCTCGTTACCGCGCAGGTGTTGGGCTATGCTACCTCCAAATTCATCGGAATAAAAATTGTTTCTGAGTTGCCGCCGGAGAGGCGATTTACGGGCATTAGCGTAATGGTGCTTATCGCAGGTGTTTCATGGCTGCTCTTTGCCATTACTCCCGCTCCGTACAACATCGTTTTTCTTTTCTCCAACGGATTGCCGCTGGGTATGGTGTGGGGCCTCGTGTTCAGCTACCTGGAGGGGCGTAGAACCACGGAGGTACTGGGCGCCGCGTTGTCCGTTAGTTTCATTTTTTCTGCCGGCTTATGCCGATCCGTCGGGAGCTTTGTGATGCAGCAGTGGGGCGTAAGCGAATTTTGGATGCCGTTTGTAGCCAGTTGCCTGTTTACACTACCGCTGATTTTGTTTTTGAAACTGTTGGACCAGGTGCCCCCGCCCGATGCGGAAGACCAGCGCCTGCGCACGAAACGCCAACCGATGATGGGGGCCGAGCGTATCGCATTTGTAAAGATGTTCGGCCCGGGCATTGTGATGTTCACCTTAGCGTATTTGCTGCTCACGGTGTACCGCGATTTCCGCGACAACTTTTCCGCAGAGGTTTGGAGTGCGCTGGGCTATGGCAAATCGCCCGCCATTTACAGCACTACCGAAATTCCGGTAACGATCATCGTGCTTCTCATCATCGGCAGTTTGATTATCGTAAAAAATAACCGACTGGCCCTGCTGCTGAATCACCTGATCATTGCCTTGGGATTATTGCTCATCGGCATCAGCACCTATCTGTTTCAACTCGGAATTTTGCCGCCCGTCAGCTGGATGATTCTCGTAGGCGTTGGCTTGTACATGGGCTACGTTCCCTTTAACAGCATTTTCTTCGATCGGATGTTGGCCGCGTTTCAGTACGTAGGCACCGTTGGGTTTATTATGTACGTGGCCGATTCGGTAGGCTACCTCGGCAGTGTAAGCGTGCTGTTGGTGAAGGAATTCAGCGACCTTGAAATTTCGTGGTTAGACTTTTACATCCAAACGGGCTATTGGGTTTCTATCGGAGGATTTATCCTCATCTCCGGATCGATGTGGTATTTCTACCGAAAGATGCAATCAATGCGCCAGGCCTAGCAGCTTGGGGATTTCATCAAGACGATCAATAATGTGCGTGTGGGGCTCGCGGCCAAGTGCTTCCCGTGTGAAGTTGCCGGTAATGCCAATGATCCAACCACATCCGGCGGCCTTTCCTTCCTGTAAATCAGAAGGGGTATCGCCCACTTTCATCACCCGTGCCGCCTCGCTCACGCCTGCAAGTTCCATCGCACGTAAAATTAAATCCGCAAAAGGTCGGCCTTGTGCTACTTCATCACTGGTTACGCTGCCATTTACTAAACCATTCCAGCTCATGCGTTCCAGCAACGGATCCGTAATGGCGCGGTCAAAGCCGGTATCTACAAAAACCTTAGTACCCGCAGCATGCAAGGCGCGAAACACTGCGCTCGCACCTGCAATTTCCCGCACATTCGGCTCGGTGAGATAAAAATGGCGCATGTTTTCAACAAACTCAAGATGCATTTGGTTGATCCACGCCGGCTTCGGCTCAAGCCCTTTGTCTTGCAAAAGTTGTCGCATGGCGATGGGTTTGGGTATGCCCATTACCGCATTTGCCTCTTCGATGGTAATCGTAACGCCGTGCCCGGCCATCGTTTTTTGCAAAACCCGATGAACATATTTTTCATCCAGCACGGTAGTGCCGGCCAAATCAAAAACAGCAAGTTGCGGAAGAAATGAATTCATGGCTGTAAGATGTTAGGATGGAATTGATTTTCGGGCGTTATCTTGTAAAATAAATTTGAAGTTGCAGTACACAAATTAACCATACGATAATAACGGCGCATTTTCGGGTGGCGATGGGATGCCGAACTTTGAGCGTATGACAAAAGTAGACATAGAATCCATTCTTGACGATGTGTTTGCGCTTTACGCGGAGCACGGAAGCGCAGACTATATAGGCGAGCCGGTATCGCAGATTGAACACATGTCGCAAGCGGCAGAATTGGCGATGGAGCAAGGATGGGATGATGAAGTAGTGGTAGCCGCCTTTTTTCATGACATCGGCCACCTGTGCGTACATCGTACAACCGACAACGATCTGCATGGATTAGGCACGGTGTCGCACGAAAAAGTAGGTGCCGACTACCTGCGCGAAAAAGGATTTCCGGAGCGGGTAGCATTACTGGTGGAGAACCACGTACAAGCCAAGCGTTACCTTACCGCGCGGTTTCCGGAGTACTACAACAAACTCTCCGCAGCGAGTAAAAAAACCCTCGAATACCAGGGCGGCAAGATGACGGAGGACGAAGCCAACCGTTTCGAGCGCGACCCCCTGTTTAAAGAGTATGTGCAAATGCGCAAATGGGATGAGGAAGCAAAAGAAACTGAACGTGCACTCTTACCCATGAATGTGGTGCGCGATCGCGCCCGGCGGGTGTTGTTTCATTCGATGTTGGGGGAGTTGCCGCTGTAGAACACTGCACGCCACAGGCTTCACGCCACACGCTGCACGCTTTCAGAGCTTCGCGTGAAGCGTGCAGCAAAAGGCATGTAGCCTGGGCGTACAGCCTGTAGCAACGTCTCACTGCCGCTGCAGCCACCGCCGGCTCGCCTTATCAAAATAGTTTACATCATCCGGGAACTCGATATATTCTTCCGGCCAGGAGTTTTTGGTAAGGTACTGGTCTAACGATTCGCCCCTCACCATTTTATCAAACAAAAGCACACCTTTTTTGGCCAGGTCTTGTTCCGGCATTTTCCAGGTGCGAAATACCTCTTCGTACTCGGCCACTTTGCCCTCGGCATCCAGTTTCAACCGCCCGCCCGTAGCCACGCGTTTATCGTAGATGCTGGGCGCCCTGCGGCTGATGAGAAAATAGCGATAGCCGTCTTGTTCAAAGTAGGCATCCAGCCGATGTAAGCCCATTTGCTCCTCGTAATGGCTGTCGTATGCTTTGTAAAAGCGCTCATCAAACGTAAGCCCTTCTGGTGCACGACCGATGTAGCGGATTATTTTCCACTGCAAATCATACTGCTCTTTCTCGGAGAGATGGTCGGCCGGTGTGTAGGATTTTGTGCATCCGGAAACGAAAAGCAAGAGCGCAAAGGATAAAAAAACAGACTTCATAAATGGTTTAGCAAAGCTAGGATAAAATAGAAAAGACCTGCCTTGCGGCAGGTCTTTTCAGTAGAACTGAATGAGATATTAATAGTTCCGGTTGATCGGCTGGAATTCGGCCCAACCGTCGGTCCAATCGGTAGATCCGAAAGCACCACGGTACGTTACAGTTGTAAAGAATGTGCCAGCACCCGTCAGTTTTGCATCTGTGAATGCAGCCCCTGAATTCAAGTTGTTGCCACCTGCTACACCCGCGCTCAAAGCAAAGTTCGGATTTGAAGGATAATTTGCTGCGGTGCTACCGGCCCAAAAGGTATTAGGAATACCCAAGTCCGTAAGCGGCGTAATTGCAGTAATGTTATTGATTGCTGCATTGCCATTGGTAGTCCAGTAGTTCGAAATAGCTGTGGCATTTCCAGCAGGATCGGGAGCGATGGTTAAGCCAGTCGCGAAAGCAGCATCAGACGCTGTTGCAGAAGTGCCGATCAATGTGGTACCCGGCACAGCCAACACATTGTTTGCATGCTTACCTGCACCTGAAGTGAGGTTATCAAGCGTACCTTGATCGTCCACGCGAACGCCTATGCGGAAGCCGGAGATGAACGAATTGAACAGTGACATGGCGGTACGTCTACGGATGTGAATCGCGTTCTGATAGTTAGCCGAAATGCTGCGGCTTTGGATGTCCCGGGGACCAAGCACCGTAATGTTTGAGAACACTCCGCGCGTACATCCTGCCTGTGTGGTAGCATCGCAAATTCCTGCTATGGTATTACCATTCGCCTGGTTATCGCTTTCGAATGCGTTTGAACCTGACTGATCAGCGAAGAATGGATTGCGTACAACCAATCCAAATTGCACGTTGCCACCCCAACCGAAATCAGTATCGAAATCATCATCCCAAGTGGAATGCGAAACAAGCCATTTGCCATTTACCGTACCACCGAACCACTCGAATCCATCATCGCCACCAAAGGATACTTGTACGTACTCCATAAGTGTTCCGTTTCCAACACCACCCATGGTTAAGCTGTTTGTCTCGTTGTTAGGCGTTAGTTCAATTCCTGCATACTCAATACGAACGTAACGTAACGTGCCTGAGTTCGCGTCTGCATTCGTTGCGGGGGTTGCACCGTCTGCAGCGATTGCGCCATAGCGCTGTTCAGGAGTTACTCCTTCAATGGCAGGACGAGCCGTTTGGTTAACAAACGCGTTTCCGAGTAAAACGATACCAGCCCAGTCGCCACGATCACGTTCGCCTACACCCTGAGAAGAGGTGAAAACGATCGGTTCAGCCGCGGTACCATTCGCCACCAAGCGGCCGCCGGGTTGAACGAGAATAAGTCCTTTCGTGGCCTTATCGCCTTTTACAATCGCACCAGGCTGAACGGTAACCGTTACTCCTGTGGGAATAATGTAGGTACCTTTTACCAAATACGGCTTGCCTTTTTCAATCGTCAGGTTACCACTTTGTGTACCGGTCAATTCATTTGTTGCAGCGGTAACGGTAAATGTTACCGGCGTAGAATTGAGATTTTGATTGTCTTGAGCAGTGAAGACTGCGGTAAGCGTAGAACCAATTGCAGCGTTAGCCGGCACGGTGAAAGTAAACTGTTGGGTAGCGCTTGTTCCACTGATCGTTACCGGAGAAACAGGAGAGCCGGTAAGGCCGCCGGTAGTAGTGTAAGAAATGTTACGCGCACCGTTGGCTGCGGCAATAGTGGCCGTAACCGTAACGGTAGCACCTGGGAATCCTTGTGCAGTTGCACTGCTAAGTGTAACGGCCGGAGGCGCGCTGATTGTTTTGTTTAGCGTACCGGTAGCGGTAACGGTTTGTTGTTTCGCGTCTGTTAAAGTCAACGTCACCACAGCAGCACCGGGTGTATTATCAGCCGTGAACTCAACAACCACTGACCCTTCAGTAGCGCCGGCCGTTCCGGGAGTCTTCACCGTTGCAGTACCGCCGGTAGCAGAAACAGTTGCCGATGCATACCCTTCGGGAGCGGTGAAGCTGAAGGTTACATCTGCCTTTGCACCAATTTGAACCGATGCCACGGTGGCGGGGCCGGTAAGTGTGGGCGGAATTGGGGGATCTTCTTCATCGCAGCTCTGAATCACCAGAATAGATGACACGGCTACTAGGAATGCCATGAATCGGATAAATTTTTTCATGCAGGTTTTTGTTTGATTTTAGCCCCAAAAATAGGCTGACACAGCACGGCAGGGGTTACGACCGAATTAACAATTCTTTACTGGAATGTTACCATGTTCATGATTTGTTAACAAAAAGGGGGCGCTCCTGCGAACGCCCCCGAATTAGATGAAAACACGAACTGAAGAAGCCTACTCCTTCATAAATTTCCAATTCAACCCCAGAGAAAACTGAGAGCCGATGCGATAGCGCTGAATCAGCGACTCGTTGTCTTGAATTGTATTGTCGCTGTTGTTATCCTGATAAAGTTGATACGGGGCATTTAGTGCATTTTGGATGTTCAACTTAATTTCCAATTTCTTATTCCACGTTTTTGAGATTTGAAAGTCCAGGGCATGGCGGGGCATCTCAATCCAAGATGGGAATACAAAATCGCCTACGGAAAAAATGCGCTGACCAAATACATTGTATGCTGCGTTCATCGACCAACCGCTTACATCATCAGCATAATATAAGCCAAAGTTAATTACGTAAGGCGATTGGCCCTGAAGTGGCCGATTACGTACCTGATTCGTAGCGATTGCTCCGATGTCAACCGTACTTTGAATAAGGGCTCCGTTAAAGTTAAACGATGTGTTGCGCAACCATTTACTTACACCCAAACTCGCCAACGATTTTCTAAACTCCACTTCAAGACCTGCGGTGGTGGCAGTGAGGGCGTTACCATAAAAAAACTGCGGGTTTTCAGTAGTAATTTGAAGATATGACTCAATGGGATCTTTGAATCGCTTAAAAAAACCACCGATGCTGAACATCTCTCCAGGGTTGGGGTAGATCTCGTAGCGTAAATCCACATTATCTATGTATGCAGTGCGCAAGTTAGGACTACCAATCAAGCCAGCCTCTAACTCAAACTGGTAGTAAAGAAAAGGCGCCAACTCGCGAAATTCCGGGCGGTTGAGTGTACGCCCGTATGCCATACGTACCAAAGACCTGTCAGTTAAATTGTAGGCAACATTTACCGACGGGAGAGCGGCAAAAATCGGATTATCGACATTCACCGGTGCTGCATTGGTAAGGGCATTTAGCTTCTGGATGTTGTATTCCGCGCGAACGCCGGCGCTGATATCAAACTTTCCGAGAGGAACCATGGCCGACACATAACCCGCGCTTAAAAAATTGGTGCCATTGTAGGCATCTTGGGGTTGTGTTCCCTCTTCAACTACGAAGCCATCTTGCTGGCGAATGTTGGCTGGACTAAATATCGTTGATAATGGCTGTCGAATCAATTCCTCGCCAATCAACGGGTTAAAATTACCGGGATAAAGGTAATTCATGTAGCGGGCGGCAAATGAACGTTCGCGGTATTCAACCAGATAACCCGCCTTCACAGTGGCAACGCGTTTCTGCTCAGTATCTCCAAACTTCTTTTCAAAATTCAAGGCATTCGTGAACGTGCGGTCTACTAAACCCGACCAGAACCGCCCGGTTTCAAATAAATTGCCACTAGGCGGCAGCTGCATTTGAAACGGTTCTTCGGTGCCCCCAAAAGTCTTGTCACGGAACGTGCGGAAACGCCTGTAGTCCGGTTCGTTTCTGCGAATCCAATTCATACCAACCACCCAATCAATCTTCGCAGAGCCATCCCCTAACTTATGCATACCCTCTAACTGACCTGAATAAATTGAGCGGCTTAAATAATGGTATGCGTAATTTCTACGGTCAAAGTTGGGGTTCTGAATTTTGTCATCGCCCGTCCGGACGATGGTTTCATTTTCGCCTAATTGTACGAACAGGTTTTTAAACTCAATACGGTTACGACTGTTCAAGTCAATCAGCCAGTTGTGCATGCCGGTTACCCGGGTATCATTAAAATAGCCGTTATCCCGATATTCAAAACGTAACGTGGCAGGCACGGTTTGAAAATCGTTATAGCGTAAGAACGGCGCATCTGTGAATCGTTGGTAGCTATTTGAATACGCTACCGCAGTAAGATTGCTTAACGTAACCTTACCAATGGAAAATTTCTGGTTTGTAGCGACGTTAAACCCAAAATCTACGGGGGCCTGCCGGGTACGGAATCCAAAATTGTTTGTTAACGACTTGCCCGCAGTTTCGCGGAGTTGGGAGTTGCGCGGAGCAGACCGAAGCTCATTAATGCCGGGGAAGGCGCTGGGCAGGTCGCGGAAGCCATTATCAAATCCAAGTAAATCAGTTGGGCTACCGTCAGTCGTTACAAAATCCTGAAACGTTGTGTTGGTACGGAACCCCACGTTAAAACCAAAGCTGGTAAACTCATCGTAGCTTGGTTGCTTCGTAATAATTTTAATCATACCTCCCGCAAAATCGCCCGGCAATTCGGCTGTGGGAGACTTAAATACCAACAGCTGATCAATCAATCCCGCGGGAATCAAATCGAAGGAAAATGAGCGCTTGTCGATTTCGGTGCTGGGCCCGATGATGCCATTGATCATCACCTGATTGTACCGCTCGGGCACACCGCGCACGAGAATAAACCGGTTGTCTGTAATCGTTACCCCTGAAACGCGTTGTGCAATTTGCGCCGCATCACGATCTGGAAGCTTCACAATCTGCTCGCTCGAAATACCACTCACAACCATCTTCATCTCCTTAATGGAGTTCAACAAGTTAATGTCTGTCGCTATTTCCTTCTTGGCCGTAATCACAATCTCCTGCAACTCCGCCACGTCTTCGGGCAGGTCGATAGTTAACGTAGTTTTGTTTCCGGATTCTACCAGTACATCCGGGATGGTCTGAGTTTTGTATGCGATGTAGCTCACCACAATCGTATAGGTGCCGGGCTTCACATTGTTGATCAGGAAATTTCCATCGATGTCGGTAGCGCTGCCCACAGTTGTGCCTTGAATCACTACGCTGGCACCAATAATTGCTTCTTTGGTTTTGTAATCCACCACGCGGCCGGCAATGGAGCCGTTCTGGGCGAAAACAAATCCAGACATAAGCAGCAAAAACACGAGCGAAAAGTAGCGGTTAGGCATAGGCAGGAATTTGCGGCAAAGGTGCCCCAACAATATTACCCGGCTACTTCGGCTATGTTACGGAATTGTTAAACGATTGGGGTGCCGCCTAACGCCCGTTCTGCGGTTTCATTCAACAGTGTTTTTGGGATTCTGAAATCACAGAATTGAAAATGAGTTACTTATCGACTTTACCCACTTAATATTTGGGTAAGAATTCCGTAACAGATATAAAGTTTGGGTAACGTTACCCAAGCCACGAATGACCTAAATCGATGCCTATTTATTGATCGGCACTTTCGTTAAAATTGCTTTGATGATGTCGGTCGTGCGCACGTTATCGGCCTCGGCCTCGTAATTCAGTAAAATGCGGTGGTTCATCACGTCCAGCGCTACTTCTTTGATGTCCTCGGGCAACACATAGTCGCGCCCATCCATGTAGGCCATGGCTTTCGCAGCCAAATTGAGATTGATGGTAGCGCGTGGCGAAGCGCCAAATTGAATGTATTGCGCCTCGTGGTCGAGTTTGTATTCTTTTGCTTTACGCGTAGCCGTAACTAACTCTACGATGTAACGCTCCAACGATTCAGAGATCTTCACCGCATTTACCCCGCCACGAATGGAAAAGATATCCTCCTTGGTGAGCACGGTATTCACATCATAGTTGTATTGCATGTTGGAGATTCTGCGCATGATCTCCAATTCCTGTTCTTTGGTAGGATAATCCACAAACACCTTCATCATAAACCGGTCTACCTGGGCCTCCGGTAGCGGGTAAGTTCCCTCCTGGTCTACCGGGTTTTGGGTGGCCAATACCAAAAACGGCTTGTCCAGCGTAAAGGTGGTTTCGCCAATGGTCACGGTTTTTTCCTGCATGGCTTCCAGCAACGCACTTTGCACCTTGGCGGGCGATCGATTAATCTCATCGGCAAGAATGATATTGGCAAAAATGGGGCCCTTCTTTACTTCAAACTTGCCCTCTTTCTGGTTGTAGATCATGGTACCCACCAGATCGGCCGGCAGCAAATCGGGGGTAAACTGAATGCGTTGAAAATCCAGATGCAGCACACGGGCCACGGTGCTGATGGTAAGCGTCTTGGCCAAGCCGGGCACACCCTCCAGCAAAATATGGCCGTTGGTAAACAAACCGGCCAAGAGCCGATTAACCATATACTCCTGCCCCACCACTACTTTGCCGACTTCATCGATTACCTGCCGGATTTTGTGCTTGTGTTCCTGATGAAGTTCGGAGGTTCCTGCCACTGACATGATTGCGCTTTTGTTAAGGATGAACAAACCGCAATATTAAATAATTGGAAGCAATAACTTTGAGCTGTTTTTTAGAGCGTGCGATGCGGACGTTTGTGATGGGTGATATACACGGGGCTTTTGCCGCGCTGCAACAGTGTCTGCGGCGCGCCCGGTTCGATGATCAAAATGACATGCTGATCTGCCTGGGCGATGTAGCCGATGGCTGGCCTGAAACAAAGGCCTGTATTCAAGAACTGATGAAAATCAAACATTTGGTGTACATCCTTGGCAACCACGACTGGTGGACGCGCGGGTGGATGGAAACCGGCGTTGCTGATCCCAACTGGCTAACGCAGGGCGGCGCGGCCACCCTGGTGTCGTACAACAACAAACCCGACGCACACCACCTGAAATTCTTGCAAAAGGCGGCACCGTTTTTCCTACTCGAAAACCGGTTATTTGTTCATGCTGGCATCCACCCCAATCAGCCGTTGGATGTGAACGATTGGGATACTTTTCTGTGGGATCGCACGTTGGCGAATCAGGCACTTGAGCGCGTGGGCCAGACTGGGGCGCAGAACCTAACGCAATTCGATGAAGTGTTCGTAGGCCACACACCCGTGTTTACCGGCACACCCGTGCAAGGCGGCGGCGTTTGGCTGATGGATACAGGCGCAGGCTGGCACGGTGTGCTGAGCATCATGAATGTACATACTAAACAAGTCTTCACCAGCGACCCGGTGCCGGGGCTCTATCCGGGTGTGAAGGGGCGGGAAAAAAGAGTCGCATCAAATTCATAGTCACAGCCCAAACTCACTCAATGCACTGGCATCTGGACTGCACGCGGAAGTGAGTTTGAAGGTAGTATTACGTAGGTAGCGTATGTGCCCTCTCAAACTATGTAAAGTCTCATTTCGCGGGAGACATGACCGAGAAATGCGTAATTGCAGCGCCGTGACTTAGAATGCCACAATTTCGTTCGACATACCAAGTTATTTATTGAAATGGCGTTTAGTCTAACGAGCGTACCGTTTGATTTAAGGCGCCTACGATGCCAAATCCGTTCGTCACATTGCTAAATACCAACACGGGCTGGGCAAACGGATCGCCCGTTGTTCGATATTGAAGCGAGGTTGTAATCATATAGCGATAGTATTCGGGCGATAGGTGTTGAAAGAAAACCCGAAAGTCTTGTTGCGATCGCGCATTGACGCTAAACCGGATTGTGATGGCGTGTTGCTGCCCATCGAAAAACGCATCGTCAAAGAGCAATTCTCCAAAAGATGTATTTACGTCTCCAAGGGCAGCATCAGATATCCGAAAAAACGCTCTTCTGGTTGAAGGGTTAACATAGAACGTTGTGTCTCCATCGGGTCGAACGAAAAAGAAACCTTTATCTTTATAGAAAACAAAAAGCTGGTAAAAATTGCGCTGGCCTGGCGGATCAGTAAACCGCAACTGAAGTTGCAACTCATCGATTCCCTGATCCGATCTCACGGTGTCTATTTGTAGATCGGTTAACGGTATGGGCGCAGGCACCGTAACTGTTGCGTGGGCGGTTTTGCCCCGTTGATCCGTTACGCGAAGTTCGTAGGTTCTACCCGCCAGCGGCCGAAAGGGCGATTCCCAAATGATCTCTCCAAAACCATTCTGTGTTTTGATTGATTCTGCTACGGGCTGGTTGGTGGCCAAATCGCGAACCGAGATCTGCACGGGGGCTGGCGTAACGCGTCCTTCGTCCAGAATATGCCTGCTATACGATACCGCACCGGTTAGCGCGCTGTCGGGATTGAAAACCGCGTTCAAGACCAATCGTTGATCGCTGAGTGGCACATCAATCTCCACCACCTGACGGCAACCCCAAAAAACAGAAACGGCTATAAAAGCCCAGGCAAAAGACAACTTTAACACAACTACTGGCCTCATCGATCAGAATTTAAATGTATAGGTAGCAGAAGGAATAATCGGGAACAGGCTGTACTGAATAAACTGCGGGCGTCCGTTTTGCTCGCCAAGTTCGATGAAGAATGGATTCATTCGGTTATAGGCATTATAAATCCCCACCGTCCATTTTCGCAGCCCGTGTTTTTTCTTTTTCCACCAACTTACGCTTACATCCAGGCGGTGGTAATGCGGCATTCGGTAGCCGTTACGCGATTCAAAATACTGCAACTCCGGCACCACGCGCATAGGGCTATTCAGTCCCTCGATCATCGAATCAAATTTCTGCGTAGCAAGGGTAATTGCATTGCCCGTGGTGAAGGTCCACGCCAGCGAAAAATCCATCTTGTCGTTCCAGGTATGTGCTAGTGCAATATTGATGTCATGGCGGTTATCGAATTTGTAAGGAAAAGGCTGCCCGAAATTCAGATTTTGAAATTGCCGGTCGGTGTATGAAAGGGTGTATCCTACCCAGCCGGTAAGCGCCCCCACCTTCTTCTGCGCCAGCACTTCAACACCGTATGCAGTGCCAACACCGCCTTTCTCAATCTTATCTTCCCACGATTGCTCCTGCTCCACAAAGCTTGCGCCATCTTTGTATTCAATCAGGTTATTCATGCGCTTATAATAGGTTTCCAGGCTAAACTCGTAGGTGTTGCGCACCGTTTTCGCTATGCCAATGGCGGCCTGGCGGGCTGTCTGTGGCCGAACGGAACCGGTACTGGGCACCCATAAATCGGTGGGTAAACCCAAGCCCGCATTGGTAAGCAAATGAATAAACTGCGCCATTTCTACATACGATGCTTTCAAGGCAAAATTTGAAGTCATCAACCAGCGCCCGGATATGCGCGGCTGCCACGAATAGTACGAGCGGCCATCCACAAAAAAAGAAGAGGCATGGAGGCCCGCATTCACTTTCAAGCGATTAGAAATTAGCCAATCATCTTCCACATAGTGGGCAAGTTCGATGGCGTTTGTGATGCGCGCCGAGGTAGTTGTATCTAGCCCGCCACTTGATCGAACGGTGTACACCCCGGGCGCAAACCGGTGAAAAATGGTTTGCGTGCCAAATCGCACGTAATGATTGGGATTGGGCATGTAGTCAAAATCCAACTTACCGGCCCAGTCGCTAATGCCACTGATGTACTGATCTCGCGAAAACCTGCGTTCGGGCTCCTCGTTCACGCGCTCAATCGTTTCGCGGTATTCCGAAAAGAGATCAAAACGATACCGCGAATATGTGCCCGTTAAGTTCGCGAACAACTTGGGCGACAACACGTGATTCCAACGCGCGGCAGTTACCACATTGCCCCACCGGAGTCCAAACTCATTGCGGCTTTCGCGCCGCTCATTATTAAAGACGTACGATTGGCGCTCGCGCGAGTACGCTCGATCATCGCCCGTGTAGGTGCTCAAATAAAGGCGATTCCGCGAGTCGATGATGTGGTTCAGCTTGAAATTCAAGTCATAGAAATAGTACCCCGCTACCTGCTGGGTTGCCAACCGGATAATGGGCCGCGCCAACGCATCAATGTACGTTCTGCGCGCAGAAAAAATAAACGAGGTGCGGTCTTTGGTAATCGGCCCTTCTACTGTGACTTTCGAAGCAATCAGCCCGATGCTTGCTTCCCCCTGCACCTTCTTCATGTTGCCGTCTTTCATACTGATGTCGATCACCGAAGAAAGGCGTCCGCCATAACGTGCAGGAAATCCGCCTTTGATTAACTCTACCCGGTTAATTGCGTCAGCATTGAAGATCGAAAAGAACCCAAAGAGGTGCGAGGCATTGTAAATCGGCACGCCATCCAACAAGATCAGGTTCTGATCCGGCCCTCCACCCCGCACGTAGAGCCCGGTGGAACCCTCCGTGCCTGCCTGCACGCCCGGCATCAGTTGCAACGTTTTTAAAACGTCTACCTCACCAAAAAACGCCGGCAAGGCTTTGATCTGGTTGATGGGGATGGTGGTGGTACTCATGCTGCTGGCTTCATGAATGGCCTCCACGGCTTCGCCCGTTACCACCACCTCCTCCAATAAGGTTGCCTCCTCCAATACGATCACAAACGTTGTGTCTCGCTGTAGAAAAAACTTCTTCTTTACGGAGGTATAGCCCACATAAGAAAAAACCACCTCCACAGAATCCTGCGGCAGCGTAAGGCTGTAAAAACCGTATGCATTTGTACTGGTACCCGATTTCGTCACCGGCAAATAAACGCTGGCCCCAATCAGGCTTTCGCCAGTGGTGTAATCGCGAACAAAGCCACTGATCGTTGCCCGTTGCGAAAAGCCAACCGATGTTGTAAAAACGAGAGCCCAAATGCGTAACAATGATCTCATAGCCAGAAAAACGTCCGAAGGTGAAAACTAGAAAAAACGCGGATAGTATAAATTGATTTATTCTATATCAACCGTGAACAGCCCTAATTTATTGCGAATAAGCTTCACTTTCGTAGTCAAAAGACTATTTTTTAAACGCCACCTTAAAATAAATCAACAGTGCACTTAGCCCGCAGATAATGCCGTTGCAAATGATTACCGGCCACAAGGTGAGCGCCAGCCCATAGACCAGCCACACAATGGTGCTGGTAAACACAATCAGCATCATCGTTAAACTTAAGTCGCCCGCACTGCGGGTTTGCCAGGTTTTGTACACCTGCGGCAGAAAGGTTACGCTACTCAAAAAAGCTCCAAACAAGCCTACGGCTTCAATCCAGTTCATGATCGTTTTGTATTTTCACCAAAGAAAACGGTTTTCCCACGAACGGCCATCCAAAAAAATTCAATACGCCGTAGATGAAAATGCAAACCCGTCCGTCTATGGAGGGTACCTACTATGTCTAAATCCAAAATCACCATCGGCCAGGTTTTCAAAACCATTGTTTGGCCCCGAAAAAAATTACTCTTCATTGGGCTCATCCTCATCATCATCAGCCGCCTGGCCGGTCTGGTTTTGCCGGGCGCTACCAAGTTTTTGATTGATGATGTGATCGTGAACAAAGACGTGTACATGCTCAAACTGGTGCTGGCAGCGGTCATTGGCGCCATTATCATACAGGCGTTTACCTCTTTTCTGCTCACCCGCCTGCTGAGCGTAGAGGCCCAACACCTCATTAGTGTGCTGCGGGTAAAGGTGCAAAAGCAAGTGCTGCAGCTACCCATTCGGTTTTTTGATAATCAAAAATCCGGGGCGCTGGTGTCGCGCATCATGAACGATGTAGAAGGTGTGCGCAACATTGTTGGCACAGGGCTGGTGCAGCTTGTGGGCGGTATCCTCACGGCCATACTCAGCTTGGTACTGCTCATCCGCATTTCACCCCTCATGACGCTCTACGTGCTCGTACCCATTGCCATTTTCGGCATCATCTCGCTCAAGGCGTTTGCATTCATTCGGCCCATCTTTCGCGAACGGGGTAAACTCAATGCCGAAGTCACCGGGCGCCTCACCGAAACCCTCAATGGCGTACGCGTCATCAAAGGGTTCCATGCCGAGCAGCAGGAAATCCGCACGTTCGAACAAGGCGCAGAAAAACTTTTCCTCAACATCAAAAAAAGCCTTACCTCCACCAGCCTGGTTACCAGCCTCGGCACGTTCTTACTCGGCCTCGCCAGCACGGGCATCATGGGCTTTGGCGGCTATCTCATCATGCAGGGCGAGCTTACGTTTGGCGATTTTCTTTCGTTTACCATTTACCTTGGTTTCATGATTGCGCCGATCATCCAGATGAGCAACATCGGCAGCCAACTTACCGAAGCCTTCGCGGGGCTCGACCGCACCGAAGAACTGATGAACATGGCCATCGAAGACGATGGCACCACGCGCACCACGCAACTCGGCCGCATCGATGGTCACATCCGGTTTCAAAACGTTTCCTTCGCCTACGAAGAGGGCAAGCCGGTGCTTAAAAATATTTCATTCGATGCGCCCGCCGGCAGCGTTACTGCCCTGGTGGGCACCTCGGGCTCGGGCAAAACCACCATCGCGGGCCTGGCCGCCACGTTTCTCAACCCCGATCAAGGCATCATCACCGTAGACGGCACTGATCTTTCAAAAGTCTCCCTCGCCAGCTACCGCAGCCAATTGGGTGTTGTGTTGCAAGATGATTTTCTGTTCGAAGGCACCATTCGCGATAACATTCTCTTCCCGCGCCCACAGGCCACCGAGGCCGAGTTGCAACAAGCCATACGCGCGGCACACGTAGACGAGTTTACCAACCGTTTCGAAAAAGGCCTCGACACCGTGATTGGCGAGCGGGGCGTAAAACTCTCAGGCGGCCAGCGGCAGCGCGTTGCCATTGCACGCGCCATCCTTGCCAATCCACGGGTGCTCATTCTGGATGAGGCCACCAGCAACCTCGATACCGAGAGCGAAAGCTACATCCAGCAAAGTCTGCAACAACTCATGCAGGGCCGCACCACCTTCGTTATCGCCCACCGCCTCAGCACCATCCGGCAGGCCACGCAAATCCTCGTCATCGAAGATGGCCAAATTGCCGAGCGCGGCACCCACGAAGAACTCATCGCCCGGCAGGGGCGCTACTATCAACTATACACCTACCAGGCGCGCATCTAAGTTTTTGGTTGGGCGTGCCCACGCGAGGCGCGTGGTCGGGCTGCTCCGGGGTACGCTGCGCTCCCGTGGCCACGCGAAGCGCGTGGCCACCGGGCCCTGCGCATCCCTCACGCAAACACCCCACACCCAAAGTTTCATCCGTGTCCCACAGGCTGCGGGCAGGTAGTCGTATTTTCCGATCTTTACGGTTCATGAAGTCGCTGTCGTACCAGCCCGTACCCTGCGTTGCCTTGCCGCTGCCAGAAGCCACCGCGCAGGGCGTTACCGTAGCCGTGCTGCGCGAAGACGTAAATCATCCTTTTGTATCGGGCAACAAGTGGTGGAAGCTAAAACACAATCTGGAGGCCGCCCAACGCCAGCACCACCACACGCTACTCACCTTTGGCGGCCCGTACTCCAACCACATCTATGCTACTGCCGCTGCCGCGCGCGAGCTTGGGCTGGCAAGTATTGGTATCATTCGGGGCGAGCGCGTGCTAAACCCCACCTTGCAGTTTGCACAGGCGTGTGGCATGCGGTTACATTTTATATCGCGGGCGCAATACCGTGAAAAAGATCAGCCCGAATTGCTCAGCACATTCGCCCACCAGTTTGGCGATTGCTATGTGGTGCCCGAGGGCGGCACCAATACGCTCGCCGTGCAGGGTTGCGCCACGTGGGGCGCACAATTGTGGCAGCACTACCAGCCCGACATCATCTTTTTACCCGTGGGCACTGGCGGCACAATGGCGGGCCTCGCGTGCGGGCTGGCCGGCCGCGCGCAGATTCACGGTGTGTCCGTATTAAAAGGCCCTGATCTGCTTACCGCAGCCGTAACGCAATGGGTACAACGCTACACTACAAACACGTACAACAACTGGCACATCCATACAGCGTATGCTCACGGCGGGTACGGAAAAACCACCCCCGAATTACTCGCACTAATGGCCAGAATAAAAAATGATTTTGCACTTCCGCTCGACCGGGTGTACACGGCCAAGATGTTTTCTGCGGTTGTGGATTTACTTCAGCGCGGCACGTTTCCACGCGGTAGCCGGATATTGCTGGTGCACACCGGTGGCTTGCAGGGCAACGGCCATTACGTTTCTTAATTCCGAATCATCCCGCGCAAGCGCGTAAACAAACGAGAGCCACCCCGCTCCTCCGGAAAAATGCTGCCTTCCCCGGCCGCCTTTACTTTTTCAATCGTGTAGAACGCCGTAGGCAGAATCGCCCGCAGCTTTTCAATCAACTCATCCAAGCGCTCGCGATTCAGCACGGTAAACACAAGCGTTTCAGGGCCATCCGGCCCTTCCGCATTTACACGCGTGTACCTAAAGTGCTGCTCGTGCAGGTAGGCCAATAGCGGCAACACATCTTTGCGGGTAATGATGCGCACAATCACTTTTCCGTAGGCAATGCGCTCCTCAATGATCATTCCCACAAAAATACCGGACGCGAACCCGGCCGGATAGGCAATGTAACACACCCAGTTATCCAAATGCGAAAAAATCTGCCGAATGGCCATCAGCCAGATAAACGATTCAAAAAAACCGAGCAGGGTAGACGTGTAGCGCCGCCCGCCCAGCATGTAAATAATGCGAATGGTGTTGATGGATACATCGCAAATGCGGGCCAGAAAAATCAGTAAGGGTAAAATCAGGTAGCTAAAAATGTTTTCCGAGAAACCCAAATCTTCAATAAAAAATGCATCCATGGTCAGGGGCGTAACAGGTGTTGCAGCAGTTCGGGCAATTTTCCAAAAGCACAGATTTCAATCCCTGTTTTTGCCCGGTCCACCAGTTTTTCGTTGTAGCGGGAAATGAAAATCTTTTTAAACCCCAGTTTCTCGGCCTCACTAATGCGCTGCTCCACCCGGTTTACTGCGCGTAGTTCGCCACCCAGGCCAACCTCTGCTGCAAAACAGTATTTGTCGGACACCGGAATCTCCTCCAGCGAAGATACCAGCGACACACACAGCGCTAAATCAATTGCCGGATCTTCCACGTAAATGCCGCCGGCCATATTCACAAACACATCTTGTGTGCCCATGCGAAAGCCGCACCGCTTTTCGAGCACGGCCAGCAGCATGTTGAGCCGCTTTTGGTCGAAGCCGGTGGGCGTTCGTTGGGGTGTGCCGTACGAAGCGGGGCTCACCAACGATTGAATCTCAATCAGCAGCGGCCGGTTGCCTTCGATCGTGGCACCAATAGTAATGCCGCTCAGCGGCTCGTCTTTCTGCGAGATCAAAATCTCCGAAGGGTTGCTCACCTGGCGCAAGCCGGAGCCGAGCATTTCATAAATCCCGATTTCGCTGGTCGAGCCAAACCGGTTTTTTGTCGTGCGCAGAATGCGGTACGTCAGGTGGCGGTCGCCTTCAAATTGTAGCACGGTGTCTACCATGTGTTCCAGCACTTTAGGGCCGGCCAGCATACCGTCTTTCGTAATGTGTCCCACCAAAAAAACCGGTGTGTTTGTTTCTTTTGCAAACTTCATCAGTTCGCCTGCGCATTGCCGTACCTGGGCAACACTGCCGGCCACGGAGTCCAACACGGGCGAAAACAAGGTTTGAATAGAATCAATCACTACTACGTGGGGTTGTACCGCCTCCACGGCCGTGAAAATATTTTTCGTGTTGGTTTCGGCCAGCATAAAAAAATTCGGGGCTTTGGCCTGGGGCGCGATGCGCTCCGCGCGCATTTTAATTTGCTGATCGCTTTCTTCGCCCGATACGTATAAAATTTTTTGTTCGCTGAGGGCCAGGCCGATTTGCAATAGCAGTGTGGATTTGCCAATGCCCGGCTCGCCACCAATGAGCACCAACGAACCCGGCACAATGCCGCCACCCAGCACCCGGTTCAACTCCTGATCGGGCGTAAGCCACCTACGCTCATCTCCATTTACAATCTCGGCCAACGTTTTAGGTTGCGCGGTCTTCCGCACGCCCTCGGTGCGCCACTCGTTTTTTTCTGAATCCGGCTTCGTTACTACTTCTTCAACAAAACTGTTCCAGGCGTTGCACGATGGACACTTGCCTAACCACTTGGCGGACTCGTAGCCACAACTCTGGCAGAAGAAAAGGGTTTTTGCTTTTGCCATGGTGGTTTGTTAAAGATTTGCGGGGTTGAGTTTCAACAAACAAAGCAACCAAAAAATTTCAGGGTGACAAACCGGGCAAAAGTCATTTGTATAAAAAGCTGCGATTTTTATCTTTACTTCCAAAGTTACCTAACCTAATGAAAAACACTTTCACAATTTTGTTTTTGAGCGTGGTATTTTTTGTCCACGCACAAAAGTCGCCCATCAAGTTCGGAAATATTCCCATGGAGGATTTACGAATGACGCAGTACGATAAAGACACCACCGCCGCCGCCGTGGTGCTGGCCGATTTTGGCCACGCATACATTACCGTTACATCCGTAGGCGCCACGCTGCAGTTTGAGCGCCACGTGCGGATTAAGATTCTGAAAAAAGAAGGGCTGTCGTGGGCCAATGCCGGCATTCGGCTTTTTCATAATGGCTCAGACGAAGAGCGCATTGCCAGCTTAAAGGGCGCATCGTACACGCTGGAGGGTGGAGCTTTGGTGGAGACCAAAATGGAAAAAGGCAACACGTTTAAGGAAAAGATCAACCGGTATTTCAACAATACTAAATTCACCATTCCCAATGCCAAAGTGGGGTCGGTGATTGAATATGTGTACACCATCCACTCCGACTTTATCACCAACTTTCCCAACTGGCAATTTCAGCGTTCCATTCCCACCCGGCACAGCGAATACTACGCGACTTTTCCTGATCTGTTTACATTTAAACAATACATGCAAGGCTACGTTTCGGTGAATGATTATCAGGTGACTGATAAAAACTCGCCCAACCTGCCGGCCAAAATGCATCATTGGTTGGTAAAAGATGTGCCCGCCTTCAAGGCCGAACCGTTCATGACGTGCGAAGACGACTATTTGTCAAAAATAAACTTTGCGCTGGCGTATATCGATTATCCCAACCGGCCCACCCAGGAAATCATGGGTACCTGGGAAAAACTGAATGCCGATTTATTGGAAAGCGAAGACTTTGGCCGCGCGATTGAGCGCACCATGTTCCTCAAAGAAAAAGCATTGGAGATCACCGCGGGCATCACCGATCCGCTGAAGAAAATAGAGGCCATCCACACCTACGTAAAAAAGAACATTGAATGGGATGGTGAAAAAGATTATCTGCTGGGAAATCCAAAAAAAATCCTGGAAGAAAAAAAGGGTACCTCGGGCGATATCAACCTCATCCTTGCTTCGCTGTTGCAAAAAGTGGGGTTTGATGTTGACATGGTGCTGCTCAGCACCCGCGACCACGGTTTTGTGCGTGAGCAATTCCCGATGCGCCGCCAGTTTAACTACGTGGTGTGTGGCGTGAACATCGAGGGTAAACGTTACCTGTTAGATGCAACCGAACCACTATTGCCTTACCACGTGCTGCCCGAGCGTTGCCTGAACGGCAGAGGGTTTGTTGTTTCCGCCACAAAATCGGGCTGGATTCCGATCGTGCCCACAGCAAAAGACCGGCACGTAGTAAACGCAGATTTGGTGCTATCCCCAGACGGCGAGCTGAAAGGACAGGTTACGCAGGTACACGAAGGCTATGGTGCCTATGAAGCCCGGCGTGCGTTAAAGCAACACGGTAAAGACAATTACGTAAAGAACTACTCCTCTCACCAGAACTGGACGGTAGAAAAAAGTGAGTTGGTTGGCCACGAAGAGTTTGATAAACCAGCAAAAGAAGTACTCACCGTATCGATTCAAGACCACGCTACCGTGGCCGGAGATGTAATTTATGTAAGCCCGTTTGTACACGGCCAGGAAACCGAAAATCCGTTTCGTTCGGAGAATCGGGAGTATCCGGTGGATTTTGGCACGCCACAGGAAAAGCTGATGATGACCAAAATCAAACTCCCGGCCAACTATGCCTTAGAAGAAATTCCTGCGAACAAGTTGATTATGTTACCCGGCAATGCCGGCCGCTACACATTTAGCGTAACCAAGGTTTCGCCAACGGAAGTAATGTTGGTAAGCAACTTCCAAATCACGAAGAATCTTTTTTCGCAGGATGAGTACACGAACCTGCGTGAGTTTTACAACCAGGTAGTGGCAAAACAGGCCGAGCAAGTTACTGCTAAAAAAGTAGGGCCATGATTCATTTCAGTCTATTGCTATTGCTGTTGGGGCCCGGCTCGCCACCCGCAAAGGATATTAAATACCCGGCGTTTACGATCAGCGAAGAATTGAAGAAAGACGCCCACGCGGTAATTCGCGTGAACGATGAAAAGTTTATTATCGAAACTCCAAAAAATGCACGGTACAAAGTACACCGTGCCATTACCATCCTGAACGACAAGGGGAACAAACACGCCATTGAAGTCATCGGCTATGATAAACTCACGAAAGTTACCTCGCTCTCAGCAACCATTTATAATGCCGTGGGCGAACCCGTGAAGCGCCTGAAGAATGCCGAGATTTTGGATATGAGTGCGTTTGATGGGTTCAGCCTGTACAGCGACAATCGCCTGAAGGCGATGGACCTCACGCAAGCCAGTTACCCCTACACCGTTGAAGTTGAATACGAGTTGGATTACCGGGGACTGCTGTACATTCCCGGGTTCTACATTCAGGAAGGCGATGCCGTTTCAATCGAACGTCAGTCGTTTGAACTTACCTATCCCACATCATTGGAAGCGCGGTATAAGTTGATCAATACCAATCAACAACCACGTGTATTTACTGCCGAAAACAACAAAAGCCTCCGTTGGGATTTCAGCAACCTTACGCCGCTTAAGCTGGAGCCGCTTGCGGCAAGCAAACGTGAACAGCTGCCCCGCATTCTGATGGCCCCCAATACGTTTGAGTACGATGGTTACCCCGGCACACTTACCAGCTGGAATGAATTCGGCAAATGGATTCGCACGTTAAATGTGGGCCGGAACGGGTTACCGCCAACCACGATTGAACATCTCAAGAAAATCACCGCCGGTCTGCCCACGCGCGAAGAAAAAGTGAAGGCAGTGTATGAGTACATGCAGAATAAAACCCGGTACGTTAGCATCCAACTGGGTATCGGGGGTTTTCAGCCGTTCGATGCCGCTGTAGTAGATCAAACCGGGTATGGCGATTGCAAGGCGCTAAGCAATTATATGGTTAGCATGCTGGGCTATCTCAATATTCCCGCCAACTACGTCTTGATCAGCGCTGGCGAAGATTATACGCGGCTGCAGGAAGACTTCCCCAGTACACAGTTCAATCATGCCATTGCCGCGGTGCCGAATGGCAAAGACACGCTCTGGCTGGAATGCACCAGCCAAACCAATCCCTTTGGGTACCTGGGTTCCTTTACTTCAAATCGAAAAGCACTCTGGATTACAAATGAAGGCGCCGCTATTGTAAAAACTCCGCGCTATGGACTCGCGCATAACCGCCAGGTTCGTTCAGCTCACGTAACGTTGGATGCCAGCGGCAATGCAACTGCTGCAGTGGCTACTACCTATCAGGGCCTGCAATACGAAGCCCAAGGGCTGCACCAGATCATGCATGAGACCCACGAAGACCAAAAGAAATGGGTATTGAATTCCACACAAATCCCGATTTTCAATGTCAAGTCTTTCGAAATCAAAAATCAGGGTGGCAAAATTGCATCGGCACAGGTGCGACTTGAGTTGCAACTCGACCGGTATGCCTCGGTTACCGGCAAGCGGCTGTTTTTTCAACCCAATTTGATGAATCGCATCACCGAAGCGCCGGAGCCACTGGAAAAAAGAACCAGTGCCGTGGTACGAAGAAATGCATACGAAAAGATTGACAGCATTCACTTTGCGTTTCCGGAGGGGTTGTATCCGGAGTTCCTGCCTCCACCCACCAAGCTGAGCACCCGTTTTGGCTCATACGAAAACGAATACCACATGGACGCGGGCAAGTTGGTATTTGTACGGCGGGTGAAAATGCTGGACGGTGAGTTTCCGCCGGAAACGTACAACGAGTTGGTGGAGTTTTACAAAAGCATCGTGAAAGCCGACAAAGCGAAATTGGTGCTCCTCAACAAAACCTAACTACTTCAAAGGCGAATTCGGTTCTTTCTTCAACGCGTTGTACACAAGCCGATCGGCCAACCAGGGCCACCACTTGTTTAAAAAAACAGCCAGCTTACCATTGGTAGTAAGGATGATTTCGCGTTTGCGTTTCACCACTGCCATATAAATGTGTTCCGCAACCGCTTCGGCTGTCATGATTTTGCCCTCGTCCAGCGAAGAATCTCCCTGCGGTGTTCCGTCTTTCACCAACGCCCGCGTGCGAATGTTGCTGGCCGTAAACCCCGGGCAGGCGGTAAGTACGTGCAGGTTGTCTTTCAGGTACTCTGTACGCAAGGTCTCCAAAAATCCATTCAAGGCAAACTTCGAGGCGGAATACCCGCTGCGCGCAGGCAACCCGCGGTACCCCGCAATGGACGACATACCCACAATAGAGCCGTGGTTTTTTTTGATTTCCGGCAGGCAGTAACGGGTGGCGTACACTACACCAAAGAAATTTATTTCCATGACCTGGCGAATCACTGCCAAATCTACCTCCTCAAATAATGCGCGCATCGAAATACCCGCATTGGCAATCAACACATCAATTCGTCCAAAAGTGCGCACGGCTTCTTGGGCCATCTGTTGGTTATGCGCTTCTATGCTGGCATCGGCTACAAGACTGGCGGCCGCAATCCCAACGGCCTGTAGCTCTTGCACTGCTTTTTTCAGCTCCGTTTGGTTTCTGCCGGTAATAAAGATCTTGGAGCCGCGTTTGCCGAATGCAAATGCCAACGCCTTACCAATTCCACTGCTGCCCCCGGTAATAATCACTACTTTGTCTTTCATGTTGGATTCGGTTTAGCTTCCTCGCAAAACTAATTAAAAGACTATTTTTGAAACCATGTGGGCGCTTAAACTCCTGTCGCGACTTCCGTTGCGCGTACTGTATGCAATCGCTGACCTTCTTTTTGTTTTGAGCTTTTATGTGATTGGCTACCGCAGAAAAGTGGTGCAAGCCAATCTGGCGCGCGCACTGCCGGAGCTTACCACAGCCCAGCGGGCAAAAATTGAAAAAACATTTTTTCGCAACCTGGCCGATTACGGTGTAGAGACATTGAAGTTACAAACGATCTCGCCCGAGGAACTGCGCCAGCGCATGGTGTATAAAAATCCGGAAATCCTCGCACCGCTTCGCGATCAGCAACAGCCGTTCATGGTGTTGGCTTCGCATCAGTTTAATTGGGAGTGGCTGCTGGCCGCGGCGGGCCTGCACTTGTCCGTGCCCTTCGATTATGTCTACCAGGCCCAGCCCAACGCGTTTATCGACCGGCTCACCAACTTTGGGCGCAGCCGCTTTGGGGCCTTCCCCATTCGCAGGCAAGTGGTAGCGCGCGAAGCACTAAGACGAAAAGACATTTTTCGAGGCATTGCCATTGTAGCCGATCAGTTTCCCGGCCACTTGCACGACAAACGGTATTGGAGTTCGTTTCTGCATCAAGACACTGCCTTTTTTCAGGGAATCAATCAGTTGGCACTGCTTACCCAGTACCCGGTGTTGTACGGGGCCATTCGTAAAGTAAAGCGGGGCCATTATGAGATGGAATTCATTCCGCTTACGGCTCCGCCATACGCCCGCGATTCGTATGAGGTAATGGATCGGTATATTCAGGAAACGGAAAAAGCGATTCGCTCCCGGCCTGCAGAGTGGTTGTGGTCGCACAAACGCTGGAAAAAAACGCGCGCGGAGTGGGGCGATCGGTAATCGGGGTGCCGGCCTATTGCATCAGCATTTCAATGTCTTCGCGCGTAAGCGATTTCACTACACTTTCCTCTGTTTGAATAAGCGTGTCGGACAGCTTGAGCTTATGCTTTTGCAACTGCAGAATTTTTTCCTCCACCGTATTGCGCGTAATGAACTTGTAGATGAACACCTGCTTGGTTTGCCCAATGCGGTGCGCGCGGTCAATGGCTTGCGCTTCCACCGCCGGGTTCCACCACGGATCGAGCAGAAAGACGTAATCGGCTTCCGTAAGATTCAATCCTAAACCTCCGGCTTTAATCGAAATCAAAAATACTTTCAGGTTAGGGTCTTTGTTGAATTTCTCCACCTGATCTTTGCGGTCGTTGCTGGAGCCATCCAGATACGCAAAGGCGATTTTCTTCTGGTGCAGCATTTCCCGCACGATGTCCAGGTGCTTCACAAACTGGCTAAAGATGAGCAGCTTGTGGTTTTCGGCCAATGCACTTTCCAACATATACCACACGTCTTCCAGCTTCCCGCTGTCGCCCTTATACTCAGGGTCGATCATCCGCGGGTGGTTGGAGAGCTGGCGTAGTTTGGTAAGCCCTTCCAGTAACATCATGCGCGAGTTGCTGAGCCCTTCTTTATCAATCTTGTCCAGAATTTTGTGGCGGTAGAAGTTTTTGGTCTCTTCGTATTTGGCCTCCTGCTCGGCCGACATGTTGGCGTAATGAATGTTCTCCACCTTCTCCGGCAGATCGCGCGCCACTTGCGACTTCAGCCTGCGCAGCAAAAATGGTTTGATGACCGCATTCAGTTTTTTGGTTTTGGCCTCATCGCCCTTTTTCTCGATGGGCAGCTGGTATTCGTTGCGGAAGAACGTACTACCACCTAACAAACCGGGATTGATAAACGTCATCTGGCTCCACAAATCCATGGTGGTGTTTTCCAAGGGCGTACCCGTAAGTGTTAAGCGGAAACGCGACTTCAGTTCCATCACCGCTTTAGCGATGTTAGACGTCGGATTTTTGATGACCTGCGATTCATCCAAAATGATGTAGTGGAAATAAAATTTCTGCAACGCTTCGCTATCCAGCCGCACAATCCCATACGAAGTCAGCACCACATCGTACTTTTCAAAACGGCTTACATCTTTGTTACGCAGCGTGCCTGTGTAGGTATGAATCTTCAGGTCGGGTGCAAACTTGTGCGCTTCCATTTCCCAGTTGTAGATAAGCGACGTGGGCATCACCAGAAGGGAAGTACCGTGTTTACCTTTTTCTTTTTCGGCCAACAACAGCGCAAGGGTTTGTACGGTTTTTCCCAAACCCATATCGTCCGCTAAGCACCCGCCCAGATGAAATTCGTTGAGAAAGCGCAACCAATTGTAGCCGGCTTTTTGGTACGGGCGCAACTCTCCTTTAAAGCTTGCTGGTAATGGATAGTCTTTAATTCCCTCAAAGTCTGTAAGGCTGCGGAGCTTCTCGCTGATGTGAATCTTCGCCAGGTTGCCATCTTCCAACTCCTGCAGCAGATTGATGTGATGTTTCTTCAGCACCGGCTTTTCTGCGTCGCCATGGGTTTCGCTTAGCGCGAATAAGTCTCCGTACTTCACCAACCACGCCTCGGGAATGATGGCGATTTCGCCATTGGGTAGTTTAAACTCCACTTTCTTGCGGAGAACGAGTTTGCGCAGCTCTTTGAACGGAATTTCAAACTCACCAAAACGAATCTTCGCGTGGATATCAAACCAATCGATGTTCTCTTTTACTTCCAACTCGAACACCGCCTTGCCTACAAAATACTTTTTATCGCGGTTTTCCGGTTGGCTCACCTCAAAGCCGAGGTTCAACAGGTTCACGCGGTTTTCGTTTAGCCAACTGAACGCCTGGGCTTTGTCCACCGCACAGCGAAAGCCTTTTAGCGGCAAGCCCAGCTTCATCAGCGTCTGCGCAAATTTTTTCTCGGCATCGATGTTTCGCTTTACGCGATGAAAAACATAATCGTTCTCCTTTTTCTCGATGGTTACACTCACGGGCATGTGGGTGTCTCCGCGAAAGCGGTGTTTGCCGTATTTAAACGACAGATCGAAAAAGATTTTTCCTGTCTCGTCATCCGTTCGGGCGGCGCCTTGATTACCGAATAAGTCGGGCGTATCGGATTGGGCGGTGCTTTGCAGCTCGCTCAGCGTAAGCAGGGGGTGTGGTTCGTACGTGCTTTTGTTGATCTCAAAACCTTTTACTTCAACATCATCAAACGAAGCAATCAAAGGGGCTACAAACCGGTTGTAATAGGTTTCTTCCAGATTTTTTGGAATCACCACGAATTTCTTATTCAGAAAGGGTTGCAGTTTTTTACCGTCCACGTGTTTATCAAACCCATAGAGTTTGCCGGACACCACCAGCCAGGCGGGGTCTTTGCAGACCAGGTAGGCGTTGGGGTTAGGCAGGTCGATGCGTTTGCCCTCGTGCGAGAGTGTGGGGTAGTAATTGGTGCTGTCTTCGCCGCGGGTAAAATGAAATTGAATGCTGGCGCGCCTTTCCACCACCTCCAGTTTCTTCCAGGTGGGCTCGCCATCGTTGCCCATTTCAAACAACTGCTTGCCTTTGATTTTCTCCAGAATGTCCGACCGGCGTTTTTCCAGGTAGCGTTCAATCTCTTCCTGCACCAGCTCGTTGCCTTTTTGCTTATCGTACACCTTGGCAAAAAACTCGCCCGGCTTCATCTGCTTTACGGAGAATTTCTTGAGGATGGCGTCTTGGTTCATCTCGTCCATCAGCGCAATCAGTTCATAATCGCGGGCATCCAGGCCTTTTGCAAACTCGCGCGCGTTCTTGCCTGAAATATTCTGGTGCTGGTAGGTGAGTTTTCCCTTCTCGTCCAGATGCACAATGAACGACTCGAACAAATAGCCCAGGTATTCGTGCTGGTACAGCGAATAAATGATCTGGAACGGTTGTGCGGCCGAAACTTTCATGATGTCATCTGCCTTTTAGTTGGCCTGTACGCTGGTTTTTTGCATTGGCACAACAGGCGGACATGCAAGGTAGTAATTATGAAAGCCAAAAACCCGTGCTTTTCAGGCCTTTTTGGTACACGTTCATTACATGCCGTGCGGGCTACAAGTGCTCTACGGAGAAGGTCTTGGCCGCTTTCTGGGCCGGATACAACGCAATAACCGCAGTGGTGATGAGCAACATCGCTCCGGTGATTAAAAAGTCGGAGAGCTGCATCTTTACGGGGTAGCTCGTAACAAGTGAACTCTCCAAGCCCATGCCTACCAGGCCAAACTGATCCTGCGCCCAGCAGATGGCGCCACCCAGCAGCAGGCCAACCGCCGCTCCCGTAAAGGAAATCAATGCCCCTTCCAACAAAAAGATCTGGCGAATGGTTTTTTCCGAGGCGCCCATGGCGGCCAGAACCGAAATGTCTTTCCGCTTATCAATGGTAAGCATCATCAGCGAGAAAAAGATGTTGATGGAACCCACCAGTATCAGCAGGGAGAGCGCCAGAAACATGAACAGCTTCTCCATCTTTAATATGCGATAAATGTCTTTGTGCTGCTCCTCGTTGGTAAGCACGTGGTAGCTTGCCCCCAGTACCTCTTTTAACCTTGACTGCGTGCGCGCTACGGAGGCGCTGGCGGCTACCTTTATCTCCAAACTGGTGCGTTTGTTTCCGTATTGCAACAACTCTTGCATAAATGAAAGCGGCACAACAATGTATTGATCGTTGAACTGTTGCTCGATCGCAAAAACGCCCACCGGCAAAACGGTTTGCCGCGCATACAATCGCGAGGGATCGAGCGCTGCCCCGGGTGTAATGTTCTTGATGTAAAACACCTGTAGCGGATAAAACGCCTCTTCCACATCCACTGTAAGTATCTGCTGCACACCCGTGCCGATGATGGCGCACGGAACGGAATCACCCTGCATCAGTTGCAGATTACCCTGAACGATACTGTTATCCAGTCGTTTTTGATCCAAAAAATTTGCGCTCACACCCCGCAGAATCGCCACCATGTCGGCATCGCGGTAACGCACATAGGCGTAATCCTGTATCACTTCCGTTACCACCGCCACGCCCTCCACGGCTTTGATCTTTTGCAACAGTGCATCGTCTACTAAAAATGATTTGCCCCGCGCGGCCTCAATTTTCAGCGGCGGATCGAACGCGGAATGCAGCGAGCGGAGCAAATCGCCTAAACCGTTAAAGACAGAAAGCACGATGATTAACGCGGCCGTGCAGAAAGCTACCCCGGCCATGCCGAGCAGCGAAATGATATGGATGAAGTTTTTCTTCCGTTTAGAAACAAAATACCGGCGGGCAATGAAAAACGGAAAATTCACGCAGCTACTTTTCTTCGGGCGCGGGCGGAATGTGCAGGTTGCGCAGCAGATCGTCCATGCGCTGGGCATTCTCTTCCACTTCGTCAATCAGGAATACCAACTCGGGCACGATGCGTACCTGGTTGCGGATGCGATCGCCCAAGGCTTTTCGGATTTCCTTTTTGTGAAGATCCAATTTTCGTAAGATGCCTTGCTTGTCTTTGGCCAGCAACATGCTGATGTACACGCGGGCCACAGACAAATCCGGACTGATGCGCACTTCGGCAATAGAAACGAATGCGTTATCCAGCACACCCCGCTTGTCGCGCTGAAACACATCGCTTAGTTCTTTCTGAATTAGCTTGCTCACCTTTTGCTGCCGTACCGTACCACTCATGGCGCAAAGATAGCTATTCTGCAGAAAGGGTTATTTCGTTTTGCAATGCTTACGCATGGCCGCCTTGGCATCGGGTGCGCCCAGATCATCGGCCCGTTTTAGGTCGAGGCAGCCATCGTAGTTGTTGTTCATGGCCAGTTTGGCGAGGCCGCGTTGCAGATAGGTTTCTCCATCGGAGGGAAACAGCTCAATGCTTACTGTAAAATCCTCTATGGCTCCGGCATAATCTTCCTTCTCCATTTTGGTAAACGCGCGGTTGTCGTAATAATCTGGGTTGGCATCATCCAATGCTATGGCTTTATCAAAATCCGCCAGAGCGCCATCAAAATCCTGCTGGTTATTTTTAAGCATGCCGCGCAGGTTATAGGTGTCGGGTTCTTGCGGGTTGAGCAGAATGGCCTGGTTGTAATCTTCTAATGCGCCTTTAATGTCCTGCTTGGCCGTTTTGGTCAGCGCCCGATTCTCAAATTTGATCGGGTCTTTTGGGTCTAGCTTGATGGCCAGGTCGTAGTCGGCCAACGCCTGATCGTAATTGCCGGTGTTAAAGTAGGCCACACCGCGTAAGTTGAAAAGCGTAGCATCGTTCTTTTCTAATTCCAGTGCTTTGGTGTAATCGTCTATCGCACTCACAAACTCGCCCAACTCCGCTTTTACAATCGCCCGGTTGTGGTATTTGTCGGCATCGATGGGGCCTAATTCAAGTGCTTTGGAAAAATCAAAGTAAGCGCCCTGCAAATCTTCCAGGTTGTATTTCGCAAAGCCGCGGTTGGTGTACGCATCGGTGAGCTTTGGCTGAAAACGAATGGCTTTGTTCAAATCGGCCAGCGCGCCTTCATCATCGGCCAGCCCAATCTTGGCCTCGCCGCGGTAATTGTACGCTTCTGCCAGTGTGGAATCAATCTCCAGCGCAAAGGTTAAATCCGCTACAGCGCCATAAAAATCAGAGAGGCCAACGCGCGCCCGGCCGCGGAGCACCCATGCGGCTTTGTTGCGCGGGGCTGCCTCCAACACTTTTGTTACCTCCGCCTGAGCGGCAGCAAACTCGCGGGCACTCAATTTTTTGCGGACCGGCTCAAGCGCATCCGTAGGTTGGCCAAAGAGCAAGGCGGGCAACAAAAACAAAACAAGTAGACGCATATCTTTTTACCTGCAATGATGTAACAACTTTTTTCGGTAGGCGTGAGACGGCTAACATCTTCGGCAAACGGCCGCGAGACGCGTAAACCCGGATTCTCACAACATCTATCCTTTCATTCAGCAAGTTAAAAAGTTTTGCGCACGATTGTGTAAAACCTCGCGTTGCGCTTTCGCGGATGATTACCTTCGTGGCCATGAAGTTATCTCCCAACACGCTGGCCGGGTTCTGCCTGGGCTTGGTGGTTTCAAGCACGTGGGCACAAGAGCGCCCGCTGGACATGAAAATGGATTTCGAAGCGTACGATCCGCCTTCTTCGCTCGTGGTGGCCGAGCACCGTGTTACGCGCGCCAAATTCCCCTTTATCGATATTCATAACCACCAGTTTGATATGTCGCCCGGCCGCCTGAAAGACCTCGTGGCGAAGATGGATCAGCTCAACATGGCGGTGATGATCAACCTGAGCGGCCGCGGGCGGGGCAGTGCCGATCATTTGCAAAAAGGGTTTGAAAATATTCAAGCCACTTACCCGGATCGGTTCGTGAATTTTACGAACGTGAACTTTGACGATATGGATCACCGCGACTGGACGAAGCGCACCGTGCGGCAACTGGAGGAAGACGTGAAGCTGCGCGGAGCCAAGGGTTTGAAAATCTACAAGAGCCTGGGCATGTTTACCCAAGACAGCAAGGGCAACCGCATTTCCATAGACGATGTGCGCATTGACCCGGTGTGGGCGAAGTGTGGCGAACTGGGCATTCCCGTGTTGATTCACGCAGCCGACCCGCCTCAGTTCTGGCAGCCGATCGATAACAAGAACGAGCGGTGGCTGGAATTAAAACTGCACCCCGGCCGCCGCCACGATACCGACCCAGTGAAGTGGGAAACGATCATTGCCGAGCAGCACAACGTGTTTCGCAAACATCCGAAAACGAAATTTATTAACGCCCATTTGGGTTGGTTTGGCAGCAACCTGGCCAAGCTGGGCGAGTTGATGGAAACCTTTCCGAACATGTACACAGAAATTGGAGCTGTGATTGCCGAACTGGGCCGCCAGCCGCGCGCGGCAAAGGCGTTCTTAACCAAGTATCAAGACCGGGTGTTGTTTGGCAAAGACAGTTGGGTGCCGGAAGAATACGAAACTTACTTCCGGGTGTTGGAAACCGAAGACGAGTACTTCCCTTACCACAAACGCTACCACGCCTTCTGGCGGATGTACGGCATTGGGTTGCCCGATGACGTGCTCAAAAAGATTTATTATAAAAACGCGTTGCGGCTGCTGCCGAATATGGATGCTTCGAAGTATCCGGAGTAAAAAACTACAAGTGCCGTAACTCTGCCACCTGATCCAACATCCAACCGGTAATACTCAACCGCGGGCGCGTGGCGGGCAGCACCTCATGCTCCAGCAAATCGCTGCGGAAGCACACCAATCGCCCGGCGAGTGGGAGCACGTCAACACTGGTGCCCTCGTGGTAGATGCGAAGCTGGCCGCCCTCAGCGGCGGTCCAATTTGGGTTGAGATAACAAATTACCGATAGCCTGCGGTGGTCGTCTTTTTTGAACTGATCCAGATGGCGTTTGTAGTACGCACCCGCCGGGTAAATGGTTTGGTGCACTTCTACGTCCACCAGGCGTAGAAACAACGCCTCCTTGAGATAAAGACGAAGGGCCTGAAGCCGGTCTAAATAGACCTTGATGGCCGCGGGTGCGTCCGGGCCGTTCAGCCATTGAATCTGATCGCCCCGAATGGCTTCATTTACCTGGTGCTGCTGCCGCTTGCCGATGCCGGCCGGGTGGAAGCCCTCGTTTTTAGCAAAACTATCCAGCGCCAGAATATGCGCTACTTCTGCGGGGGAGAGGAAGTTATCCGCCAGCGCGTAACCCTGTTCGGCAATTCGATCGGCAATAATTGGGAATGTATTTTGTAGTGTGCTTTCCACGGTGCAAATTTAGCGCGAATGAAACGGTTGTTGATAATTCTTTTCGGAGCGGGCCTGGCGGCGGGCTGCATCCCGAAAAAAGAGGTGAAACTGGTGCGGGTAGAAAACGTACAGCTACAAAACGGGGCAAAGGGGGCCACATTGGCAGGAAATGCAGTGTTTTTTAACCCGAATGCGGCACGATTGAAGCTGCGCGAGGTGAAGATTGATGTTTTGGTAGACAACAAGAAAGCTGCGCGCATCGACCAGCAGCTCTCGGCATTGGCCAAAGGCAACAGCGAGTTTACTGTGCCGCTGGAGGTGCAACTGAACCTGAAAGAGTTTGGTTTACTGGATGCGTTGCAAGGCATCTTTGGCGGAAAGAAATATCAGATTCAATATGTGGGGTACCTGAAAGTGAAAGTCAACGGCCTGCCCATGAAAATTCCGGTGAATCATCAAGAGGAATTTAAGCTCCGTTTCTAATTCCGGTGCGTGAGTAACGAGGCGATCATCATCGCATTAACGTTAGCGCTGGTCGCAGCTTTAGCCGCGTTGCTCTGGCTGGCGATGAAATTGCGCAAACAGCAGCAGGTGCTCGAAATCCAAAGTCGTGAGATGCGCAAACAACTGCGCGCGATCAACGAACAGAACGCGCGCCACGAGGAAATCCTCCGCCAGCGGCAACAACTCATCAGCATTGTTTCGCACGATTTGAAAGGGCCGTTCAACCGCATTTTTGCCCTTACCCAGTTAATGGGCATGGGCGAGCCGCTGACCGAGCAACAGGCGGTGTACCTGAAGCACATTCATCAACTGGTGGCCGATGGTTTGAGCATGGTGCGCAACATGGTAGATACCCGCAAGCTGGAAGGCGATCTGGAAATCCACCCGGAAGAGGTGTCGCTGCCTGATCTCATCGAATCCTTAGTGCAGCAGTTCCGCGTACTGGCCGAGAAAAAGAAAATCCGAATTCAATGGGAGAAACCCCCGACCGCAACGTTTAGCACGGATCGCGCCATGCTGAACCGGTTATTGGAAAACCTGATTTCCAATGCCATCAAATTTTCGAAAGAGGAAAAAGAAATTTTCGTTCGGGCGGCGGCCGATGCCGGGCGGGTTTCGATTTTCGTTCGGGACCAAGCCCCCGGTTTTACTGCGGAAGACCAAACCCGCATGTTCAAGAAGTTTCAGAAGCTTTCAGCCCGGCCCACGGCAGGCGAAACCAGTACCGGGCTAGGGCTTTGGATTGTGAAAGTGTTGTGCGAGCGGCTGGGCGGACAAATTGAATTGCACACCGAACCGGGCGTGGGCTCGGAGTTTGTTGTGCACTTGCCGCGGAAAATTAATTGAACAGGTAGTAGTCGTCTTCCTTGCCTTCAAGGATTGCCAAGAGCGACTCAATTACGTTCTCGTCTTTGATCACGTAATCGCGCACCCCTTTTTGAATAAAGCTAAGTACCATTTGGCCGTCATCCAGGGCGCTGAGCATAATGACCTTATTCGTATCGGTAATCTTGTCTTTAATCTTTTCGTACAGTTCAATGCCCGAAATGCCCGGTAGTTTATAGTCGATGATCATCACATCGGGCATTTGGCCGTTGATTGCCTTGAGGGCATCTTCAGCGCTGGCGTAAGCAGCTACCTGATAGCCTGCATGTTGGCTCAAGGCTTTCTTGATGAACTCCGCATAAATCTCATCGTCTTCTATCAGGCAGATGTTCATAAGGTTTGCAAACTTTTGGGGTGGCAATATAGTAAGCTTTTTGGTGTGATGCGCAGCGGCTATTTCGGGAAAATTCCCCGCTTTTTCGAGCCCCTGGGGCGGTGAAATTCGGGTTTTTGGCCCGATGCCAGCCAGTGCCCCTAAAGCTTTTGTTGCCTCGTGCCGGGGTGACGCGGCGTGATACCCGGGGGATACCCCCGGCTAGGGATGCGGAGGGCCTGGTGGCTGCGCGCCTCGCGCGGCCACGGAAGCGAAGCGCACCCCGGAGCAGCCCGGCCGAAGCCGGGGGGCCGGTGGGCGGGTGATGAGGAGCCGCCAGAAAAAAATTGGCTACTCGGCCCGCAGCGTTTTGGTGGGGTTTTCCTGAATGACGCGCTTAAGTTGGCTGCCCACTGTGAGCAGTACGATGATGAGCATGGAGGTGATGGCCACGGCAAACGGCCAGGGTGATTGCGGAATGTGCTCCGGGTAAACGGACTTGATCATTGAGTTCATCAGAAAGGCGCCCAGCGGTGCGCCAAGGAAAAATGCGGTGAGCACGATCCACAGGTAGTCGCGGTTCATTAAGCCGAAGAGCGAAACCGTGTTGGCACCAAAGATTTTTCGGACGCTGAACTCTTTTAACCTCCGGGTGAGGTTGTACGACACGAGGCCGTAAAGCCCCATGGCCACCAGCAAGATGGAGATGGCGGAAATGAAGTAGAGCACTTTGTTATTGGCGCGGTTGCCGCGCAGGAAGTTGTCGAAGACTTCGCTCTGCAGGTAGCCGTTGTAGTGATCTTCGGGCGCCACTTCTTTCCAGGTTTTTTTGATGAACTCGTGCACGGTGCCTACCTGGCCGGCTTCGGCTTTTACGGCCAGCACACGGAATGTGTTTTCCGGGGCGATGGTGATAACGACCGGCCCAATGGCGTTGTAAAAGTCATCGTAGTAAAAATCTTCCAGCACGCCCACCACGTAGCGCGTCACGCTATCCATCTCAAACGACTGGTTGAGCGGCTGTGACCAGCCCATGGTTTTAGCGAACGACTCGTTCACGACCACCGATTCCTGATGGTCGGACGCGATTTTTTCATCGAAGAGGCGGCCGCTTTTCAGGCGAAGATTCATGGTTTCGAGGTAGCCGAAGCCGACCGGAAAATGCAGAGCGCGGATTTCTTCGCTCTCTTTCTTCACCAGTGCGGTAATACCCATGCGACCGATGTGTTGGTTGGTGCCGGCATAGCTCACCACCTGGGGATGCGAGGCCACTTGATCGCGCAGCTGGTGGTATTGCTCCAGCGTTTGCACGGGAATGGCGATGGTCTGTTGTTGATTGTAGCCCCAGTCCTTTTTCTCGAAGTGATAGCTCGACCACATGAACACCTGGCAAGCCACCAGTGAAGTGAACGACAATACGAACTGGGCCCCCAACAATGTTTTGCTGAACAAGCTCTTGCTGCCAAATTTTTCCTTGCCTTTCAGAATTTTTACGGCATTGAAGGAAGAAACATACAAGGCCGGGTAGGCACCTGAGATGAGGGCCACCACGAGCAACAACCCGCCAAAGAAAAGCAGAATCATTTGCCAGGAGGAAAAGGTGAACGCCATCTTGACATCGTAAAGGGTGTTCCATCCCGGAATGAGCACGAAGTACGCCAGCCCGCTGCCGGCCACCAGCGCAATTGCGCAAACGAGCACATTTTCTGTGAGGAATTGTTGGATGATTTCCTTCTTTCCGCTGCCCACTACTTTTCGGATGCCGATTTCTTTTAACCGTGTGCTGACCGAGGCTACGGCCACATTCATATAGTTAAAGCAGGCCAACAAGATGAGGAACACCGCCATGACACCAAACGCGACCATAGCCGAGGGGTGATTACTCCACGAAAGGGCATCGGTAAACGTGTAGCTTCTGCGGGCTACGAGGTGCAACGGCACCAACTCGGTGCCGGTTACCGGGCGGGGTGAACCTGTGAGATTGTAACTCTCGCGATAGCTGGCGAGCGATTGGTTAAGTTGGTCAGGGGCAGCACCGGGCGCCAGTGCCACAAACGTGCTCACGCTCATGTCCGACCAGTTGGCGGCACGGGCGGGCGTGATGTTCTCCCAGATTTTCAGGGGCAGAAGAAAATCGAAGTACATGCTGGAGTTGAGCGGTGTATTTTCCAGAATACCACCGATGATAAACTCTTCGCGGGCATCATCGCGAAACTTGATCGAAAGGGTTTGGCCCACCGGGTTGCTATTGCCGAAGTAGGTGATGGCCTTTTGCTCGGTGATCAGGATTTGATTCAGGTTTTTCAGGCACCCGCGGTCGCCCGCGATGACGCGGAAACTAAAAAGATCCATAAATGACGGGTCGGCAAACGAAACGCGCTCCTGAAAAACTTTGTCGCCTACGCGCACAGTGGCCGTGTTGCGCCTGATGCGGGCTACACCTTCCACGGCTGAGTTATCTAACAGCACATCGGCCAGCCGGAAGGGGGAAGAGGCAAAATGGCGGGTCTCGTTGCCCTCGCGCACGTGGCTCACTACTTCGTAGATGCGGTCGCTCTTTTCATGCCATTGGTCGAGGTGGTAGTACGAATCTTCCAAAATAAAAATCATGATGGTACACCCCAGCGCCACCGATAACCCAGTGATGTTGATGAGTGAGGGAGTGAGGTTGCGCAGCAAATTGCGAAAGCCGGTAATGAAATAGCTTTTGATCATGGCAGAAGAGGGTGAATAGGGTTTTAATCGATCTTTTCGAATGTTGCGCCAGCGAAAAAAGCGCAGCACGTTCCAGGCAAACTGGACTTTCGCTTTCGCGGGATGCGTGCGCGCGCTGCGGTAAAACAACTCATAGGCATCGCCCTGGATTTCCTCCAGCACGGCCGGGTGGCAGTACCACTCCAGGAAGCGATTGGCCCACCGCGGTGGCGCTGTTCGTTGTTGGTTGTTCGCGGTGGGCTTCATACCTCAAACAATGATCAACTAATAACCAACAACGATTGACTGCAAAGCCACTTTGGGTATCTGCTTGTACATTTGCGTGCGCAGTTCATGGGCTTCTTCCAGCGAACGCTTGCCCGCAGCCGTCAGGGTGAAGATGCGTTTGCGCCTGCCGCCTCGCTCTTCGGTTGGGTCACTCATGCTGGACTTCAGCAGTCCTTTTTCCTCGAGACGCGTGAGCACGGCATGCACGGCACTGATGTTAAGGTCGCGGTCGGCCTGCTGTTTGAGTTCGTCCATTACCGCTACGCCATAGGCATCGGGGTACAAGATGCCTACGGTAAGCAACACCAGTTCTTCCAGTTCGCCCAGGTACGTTCCTTTCATAATTTTTGGAATTAATTCTACAAACGTGAAAGTAATCAATAAGTTTCAGGTTTGTAGAAGAAATGAAGGAAACGGGTGATTACCGTTTTCTGACGAGCATAAACACCAACGCACTCAGGCCCAGCAAATAGGGGTAGTATAAGTTGGCCATGAGTTGCAGGGGCGTGATTTGCTGACTGGCAATGGCCGTAGCCGCGAGTACCTGCGCACCATACGGCAAAAAGCCCTGTACAAAACACGACATCGTATCCAGGATGCTGGCGCTTCTGCGCGGTTCAATTCCGTTCTCGTCAGCGATGCGCTTGGCCAGTGGTCCTACAATTAGAATGGTGATGGTGTTGTTTGCCAGGCTGGCATTCACCAGCGCGGTGAGTGCCGCAATGCCCAGTTCACCGCTGCGCACACCTTTCACTTTTCGGGCTACGTGCGTGAGGATGTAGTCAATGCCCCCGTAGTGGCGAATTAAACCCACTACGCCTCCGATGATGAGACACAACACACTGAGCTCGAACATTGAGGCAATGCCCGCGTTCATCGATTCGATCAGCTGCCAGATGCTGGCGTTGCTGTGCCGCAGGCCAATGCCCACTGCCAACACTATACCGGCAATCAACACCCAGATCACATTCAATCCCGCCAAGGCGGCCACCAACACGAACAGATAAGGTACGATGCGCACCAGCGAGTAGGTATGTTCGCCCGGCACCACGGTGTTGAAAGGCGATGCGAAGGAATAAATCGCGAACGTAACCACCGCGGGTGGCAGCGCAATCCAAAAATTGACTTTGAATTTCTCGCGCATTTCTACGCCCTGTGTGCGCGTGGCCGCGATGGTGGTATCCGAGATCATGGAGAGGTTATCGCCAAACATGGCCCCGCCTACTACCGACCCCAGCGCCACGGCCAATGAGCCCGGCACGGACTCGCTCATGCCCACGGCAATGGGCGCGAGCGCCACGATGGTACCCACCGATGTGCCCAGCGACAGCGAAATAAAACACGCGGTGAGAAACAAACCCGCAATCAAAAAGCGGGGCGACAGGTGCGCCAAGCCGAAGTTAATCGTAGCCTCCACTGCGCCCATACTCTTCGATACACCCGCAAACGCCCCGGCCAGAACGAAGATCAGAATCATCAACATGATGTTTGGGTCGCCCGCACTTCGGGTAAAGTGTTCCGTCTTTTCGTGAAATGAAATTCGCGGGTACAACACAAACGCCACCACTGCGGCAATCAAAAATGCCACGATCACCGGCATTTTATAAAAATCGTTGAGCACCAGCGAAGTGGCCAGGTACAGTACGATAAACACCAGTAAGGGCAGCAGCGCCCAGAATTTTGATCGAAACATTTTTGCAGCGGTTAATCCGGACGATTAGTTTGGTTGAAGTACGGGTTTTCGGTTAACTGCGGGGCGGCCTGCGGTTTCCAGTGTTTGTGCGGCCTGCTGCAGATCGGTAATCAGATCAGCCGCAGCTTCCAATCCCACCGAGAGCCGCAGCAAACCATCCGTAATGCCAAAGTCGATGTGGCGCTCTTTGGGTATGGACGCGTGCGTCATGGTGGCCGGGTGTGCGATTAAGCTTTTTACCCCGCCCAGACTTTCGGCCAGTTTAAACAGCTTGGTAGACGTGGCGAATTGTTTGGCGGCAGCAAAGGAATCTTCGCGCAGGCGAAATGATACAATGCCCCCGAAGTACGACTGTTGCGCGGCAGCCACGGCATGACCCGGATGGTTGGCCAGGCCGGGGTAGTACACTTCTTTCACCCATTCTTGCGCCTGCAGAAATTCTGCAATGTGTTGTGCGCTGTGTGCATGTTGTTTAAAGCGCAACTCCAGCGTTTCCAATCCGCGAATGAGCAGCCAACTTTCAATCGGGCTCAGCACCGCTCCACTGGCATTTTGAACAAACAAGATTTCCTTTCCGAGCTCTTCCGTAGCGGCCACCACCAGGCCGGCAATCACATCGCTGTGGCCACCGATGTATTTGGTTGCACTGTGTACCACCAGATCGGCCCCCAGTTCAATCGGGCGCTGGGCCACGGGTGTGGCGAAGGTGTTGTCTACACAAAGCAGAATGCCGTGGGCTTTGGTGATGGCGGCCACCGCGCGAAGATTGACAATCCTCAGCGAAGGATTAGTAGGCGTTTCCACCCACACCAGCCGTGTGGCCGGTGTAATGGCGGCCGCGATCTCATCTTCATTCTGGAGATCGACAAACGTGGTGGTAACACCAAAGTTTTTGAAAATGGTGGTGAGCAACCGGTAAGTACCGCCATAAATGTCGGTGCCGGCAATCACATGGTCGCCCGCTTTCAACAGTTTGAGCACGGCATCAATGGCAGCCATGCCGCTGGCAAAGGCAGCTCCGGTGGTGCCGCTTTCAGCCCGCGCAATCAGGTCTTCCAGCACTTTGCGCGTGGGGTTGCCCGAGCGGGTGTAATCGTACCCCTGGTGCACACCGGGCGAGCTGTGTACAAATGTGGTGGTTTGGTAGATGGGAACGGAAATGGCTCCGGTGGTTTCATCTACGGGAATGCTGTGAATGAGATCGGTGGTAAAGGACATGTGTTTTTTGGTTTTTAGTGTTTTTGTTTCGTTGCTGAACACTTACCAAAAAACGCGCGGAGGGCTTTTAACAAAAAAGCTCTTCCGACAAATCAGAAGAGCTTGCTGTTATTTCAGAACTCTTTCCAACTCATCTTTCTCCGATGTCTCGGAGCTGGATTTAGCACCTGCATAATTCAGGTTGCTAAGGCTTCACAGGGCCAGTCCCTCTGCCTTTCTTGATAAGTAGTTTGCAATGAACGCGGTTCAAAAGTACAGGAAGTTATGGTTGGTGCAAATGGTCATGAAAAAAAATTCTGACTAATGCGTGTTAGCCATGCCAGTTCTTTAACGGGTTCAACTCACTTAGAAAGTGTGTAACGTGCTGCACAAAAACAGTTGGTTGTTCCACCATCGGCAGGTGACCGCACTCGTCAATAAACTTGATTTCGGAGTTGGGCAGCAGGTCGTGAAAATGCAACGCCTGTTCGGGCACGTGCACGTTATCATTCAGCCCCCACACCAGCAGCACCGGGTGATCAATTTTGTGTAGGAACGACCCCACGCCCGAGTTGCGGGCCGAGCGCATGAGATGATCGAGCGCCATGCGCTTTGAAATGTTCTGCACGGTGGCGTAAATCTCATCTACAAAATCTTCGGGCACGAATTCACGTTTGAAGAAGGCGCTCTCCACTTTATCGTGCACGTAGTCGTAGTCATGCACGTGGTCGCGCGGATTGATAAACGGGTTACGTTCGGCCAAACCGGCACTGCTGATGAGTACGAGGCGATTGACGCGGTGCGGATACCGGTGCGTGTACGTTACGGCCAACTGCCCGCCCATGGCATGGCCTACCAGGTTCACATCAGTAAGTTGCTGCCATTCCAGAAAATCATGCAATGCCTGCGTGAGGTACTTTACAGAATTGTTTTCCGGGGGTACATCAAACAACGGCAGGCGTGGCACAATCACCCGGAAGTTGGTTTTAAGGGCCTCCACCAGTGGCTTCCACTGCTGCACATTACCAAACAGCCCGTGCAGCAGCACCACCACCGACCCGGAGCCCACGTCCAGATAGGGTTGATGAAAGGGCGGTGGATTTTTTCGGGTCATCACAAGTTGGTGAAACGGGACGGGGGTGGAACGCCTAGCGCCTGGCCGCTCCCATCGCAAACGCAAGGTTAGTGCAAAATTCAGACTATTACCAATAAAGTCTATAGATATTATAGATTATATTTGCACCCAATTCACAAAACCAATCGCACGCGCGTGCCATGAGCCACGAACTGATTTTGGGAGCCTGCATCATGCCGGCCTTTTTTCTCTTTTTTGGATTAGAGTATGGCGTAGCCTGGTTGCGCCAACAACATCACCTCATCACCTACGAGCGATCGGTGGCCAACATTTCCGTGGGCGTTGCCGAGCGCTTGCTCAACCTGTTCATCACCGGTAGCTTTTACGGATTGTATCACTACATCCATCAGCATTTCGCGCTTTTGGAAATTCCAACCACGTGGTGGGTTTGGGTGCTCTTGTTGCTGGCTACCGATTTTGTATGGTATTGGTATCACCGGCTCGGCCACGAGGTCAATCTGTTTTGGGGCGCGCACATTGTGCATCATCAAAGCGAGGAGTTTAACTACACCGTTTCCGCACGCATCACCACCCTGCAGGCCGTCATCCGCAACCTGTTTTGGTGTGTGTTGCCCCTGGCCGGGTTTCATCCCACCATGGTCATTTCCATTCTGGTGGTGCATGGCACGTACTCTTTTTTTACGCACACCCAAATGATCGGCAAGCTGGGTTGGTTGGAGCAGATCTTCATTACGCCCTCGCACCATGGCGTGCACCACGCCTCCAATCCAAAATACCTCGATAAAAACTATGGCGACATTTTTGTTTTTTGGGATAAGCTCTTCGGCACGTTTCAGGCGGAAGAAGAAAAGCCGGTGTACGGGCTTACCCATCCACTAACAAGTAAAAGTTTTTTGTGGCAGCACTTCCATTACTATGCCGAGTTGGCCGAAGCCTGTAGGCGCAGCGGCAGCGTGTGGGAGTCGGTGCGCATCATCTTCGGCAAGCCGGATGATCTGGATCCGTCCATCCGTCCGGCACTGGAAAAGAAGTTGCTTCCCGAAAAGGCTCCGTTCCGTTCTACATTCCGCTTCAAAGCCTATCTCAACCTACAGCTACTGGCCGTGCTCATCGCCCTGAGCTTGTTCACGCTGTTTTTCCATTCGCTCGGCACCAGCGACAAAGGATTTATCGTGACGCTGATTTTGATCACGCTCATCAACTGTGGTGCATTACTGGAACAGCAACGCTGGGTGTTTATGGCCGAAGTGGTACGCGCGTTTGTGTGCTGCGCGTATGCCAGTGTGCTGGCCGAGAGTTTTGGTGTGTTTGTCGTGAGCCTGCTGGTGCTGCTGCTGGTGGCCACGCGCGACAGCCTGGAAGAGGCCTATTATCGATTGGTGTACGATGCCCCGCCTCATCGCGCGGAAAATTAAGAAACGTACCCGCCCGTTTTGGTTCGCTTGTTCGTCTCAACAACAAACAAACCAAAATTCAATTATGAAAAAACTACTCTTTTCACTTGGGCTGGCGGTAGCTATCGCCCTTGCTTTCAGTTTTACAGAAAAGGCAGCCGATACCAAGGCTGCTTTGCAAAAACTTTCTGGCACCTATGCCGACCCCGCACCCTACAACTATGGAAAAGCCTGGGGTAAGCGCGTGTTTACATTCGACAAAGGCAAATGGACACTGGTGTTCACGTTGGGCTTAGACCCGGAATTAAAAATGCAGGTGTTTACCTTCCGCACCGCAGGCACGTACAAAGTGCTGGAGCCCTCTAAATCAGTTGCCAATGCTTTCAATGCGGTATTTTACGAGGACAAAAAGTGGGTGACACTCAAAACCAATGATGCCGGCCTGATTCAGGCCTTTGGATTTTCGCCCTGCAACCTCACCCAAAATGTGGAGCAAGACATCTCCGCCAACGGGTGCTCGGCCTGGAAGTCGGTGAAAGACTGTCCGGCTGACCACGATCTGCTGGCGCTCGATCAGGACGGTAAACTCTATTTTGGCGAACGCCCGGCCGATAACGACATGTGCACGTCCGAAAAACGCCCCACGCGGTTAACGCCTGCCGTGGTAAAAATGTAACGCATCCGGTAACGAATAAAAGAGGCTGTCTCAAGAGCCAGAAGTCAACGCGAAGCGAAGCAATCTCCACGAAAACAACCAAAAATTGCTTCGGCCGTTCCACCCACGCAAAGACGTTACGTGATGCTTTTGAGACAGCCTCTTATTTCACTCCGTCTTTGCAGCTGGCGAACCCCGGTCATCCGGTATCAACATGTGGAGTTTTCAACGCTACAGGCTGAGTCATTAGCGCATGGGTAGTGTTAATTGCGTGCTCATCCCGCCCGTTTTGGCCGCGTTGTTCGTCTAAACCCAAAAAACAACTAAGACCATGACAACCAAACAAATTGCCCTGCGCCTGATAGCGCTCACCGCCAAACTGAAATTCACAGAAGCCCGCCACGAACTCTTGTCTCGTCCTAAAATAAGTTTACGGTTTTTAATGATAATCCTAGTATTGCTTT